>Ga0079226_10000303_pt1 | contig 33255 bp, 34 predicted proteins | sample Poulit2014_FD_76345 | JGI IMG/M metagenome (GOLD analysis project Ga0079226, IMG submission 76345) | Agricultural soil microbial communities from Georgia to study Nitrogen management - Poultry litter 2014 | ecosystem: Environmental > Terrestrial > Soil > Agricultural land | place: USA: Georgia...
AACTCTGTTACATAGATGATAAATTGGTTTTCTACTTGAACCTTCCAATCGAGGACTCGATCGATAAAAGGATGTTCATTTTCACGAAAGTGTTGGTAAATTGGCACTTTATCACCCTAAAAAGCTTTCAAGCATTGAAAAAATTTCAATTAATCCACGTGGAACTAAAAAACGTAAAACTAAAAGAGCAACGATTGGAGAAATATCAATCATTCCACCGATCGGCGGAATAATCCGACGAAACGGCTCAAGAAAAGGTTCAACAATTCTCCCTAAAAAATAACCAAACTGAGACTCCCGCGCTCCCGGAAACCATGACATTAAAATATAAATAATGATTAAGTATCCATAAATATAAATTAGTTGCAACAATAAACCTAAAATTAATTGCATCTTTATTTACCACCTTTTAAAACTCATCTTCATCGAACGTATCTACAGATATCTCCCCAGTTACTTCAACATTTTCTGGTGTGCATAAAAAAGTTGAGAGTCCCAACTTCTGAATGTCACCTTTAATTGCATATACAGTGCCACTTAAAAAATCGACGATTCGTTTTGCCTGCTGACGGTCGACTTGGTGTAAATTAATAACGACGGAACGTTTATTCAAAAGGTTATCTGCAATCTCTTGTACTTCATGATAAGACCGTGGTTCATACAACGTTACTTTTGCTGTTGATGTTTCAATCTTTGTTAAATTAACGACATTTGGCTGCTGATTACGTTGAGATAAGCCCGGAACATTAGACTCTTCTACATCTACTTCCTCAACGTATTCGTATTCCTCCTCGGTGTTGAAAAAATTTTTAAATTTTTCTCTAAAGCTCATTACGCTCACCTCTTTATTATATAAAGGTTAGGAGCCTACTAAGATGGAACCGATCCGTAGGTGGGTTGCTCCTTCTTCAATTGCAATTTCAAAGTCATTGCTCATCCCCATCGATAAATAATCGCACGGTGCGTGAGGATAGCCCTTCTCCTTAATATCATCACGAAGCGTCCGCAACTGGCGAAAAACATCTCGGATTTCTCCCTCATTATCTGTATATGGGGCCATCGTCATCAATCCGACGACTTTTACCTTTTCATAAGGTGCTAACGTTTGGATAAAGTCTTCTACTTCGTCAGGGTTTAGTCCGTGCTTCGTTTCTTCACCGCTTACATTTACTTGTACAAAGCAAGGAATTACTTCATCGGATCGATTGTTAATTTGTCTTGCTACCGATTCCCTTTCTAATGAATGAATCATCTTGACCTTACCAATTATATCCCTTACTTTCCGGGATTGCAACGTTCCGATAAAATGCCAATTCGCATCATCACCAATCGCGTCATATTTTTCTAACATTTCTTCGGTACGATTTTCACCGATATCGACAATCCCAGCCTCAAGTAATTCTTTTGCCCGTTCGTTTGATACATATTTTGTCACACCGATTATTGTAATCTCTTCAGGATCCCTGTCTACCCTTTCACAAGCTTTCTCGATTCTATCTTTCAGTGTTGCTAAATTGTCTTGAATACTCATCTACAACAATCTCCCCTATTCGACTACGATTAATCTTCTTCTATACATTTTAACATATTTTTTTATTTCGTCATTCTTTCTCTTTCGATTTTTCTTTCTTTTCCATAGAGGTTTGGGAAACTTCATCATGAATTAATATAAAATCATCACCGATTGTTACGATTTGCTCCCAAGCAACAATCGTCTCGCTTATACGATTAAATAAGTTGCCTCGGATCTGTCTCGTAGCAACGACAAAGGCTGTTATACGCCCTGACTTTTCATCAATTTCAAAATCTTGAATAAAGCCGACTCTACGGCCCGTCTCTAAGATGACTACTTCTTTAATTTGCAGTTCAGATAATGTAATCACTTTTATGACACCACCCTTATTGTATACATATGTAGAAACTTTAAATTTAACGATTATTCATTGGAAAATTAAAAGGGCCCTAATATTCGGAACTATCTGAATATTAGGGCTTGAATAGTAATACTATAAAGACAAAGCGTTTACACTTTTTTTCTTTATGTAAACATATCATTACTCATTTGTTCAATTGCTGCTTTTTCTAAGCGCGACACTTGCGCTTGGGAAATACCAATTTCTTCAGCAACTTCCATTTGAGTTTTACCTTGATAAAACCGTTTTTTTAAAATTAATTTCTCCCGGGGATTTAATTGATACATTCCTTCTTTTAATGAGAGGTAATCGTCCCAACTTTCATCGGTTATTTTCTCATCACTTACTTGATCAAGGACATAAATCGGTTCTCCACCATCCTGATAAATAGGCTCAAATAAAGAGACTGGATCTTGGATTGCATCGATCGCATAAACTACATCTTCTTGAGGTATTCCCATTTCTTCTGCAATTTCCTTTGGTGTTGGCTCTTTTTGCGTTTTATTAATTAACTTTTCACGGACGCGTAATGCTTTGTAGGCTGTATCACGTAAGGATCTTGAAACACGAATTGGATTATTATCTCGCAAATATCTTTTTATTTCACCGATAATCATCGGTACCGCATAAGTTGAAAAACGTACATTATGTTTTAAATCGAAGTTATCGATTGATTTCATTAATCCGATGCATCCGACTTGAAACAAATCATCGGCATTTTCACCCCGATGATTAAAACGTTGAATGACACTTAAGACTAATCGTAAATTACCATTGACTAGTTTTTCTCGGGATGTCTGTACATCTTCGTTTCGAACTATTTTTTTGAAGAGTACTCGCATCTCCTCATTTTTCAACACTGGCAATTTTGACGTATCTACACCGCAAAGGTCAACCTTTGTTTTGATCAAATTTACCCCTCCTAAGATGTCATACTTCACGTGTAAGTATTTCCGGAAGGATTTTGTTTTATGCACAGATTTGTTGCCACAAAATGGATGTAAAAATTCTCTTTGCATATACGTCATATGCCTATTTAGTTATACCATTTTTTCAAATTCCTTTTGTAAATGTCGGAGTATCTTTTTTTCTAGACGGGAAATATACGACTGCGAGATTCCTAATAGTTCTGCAACATCTTTTTGAGTCTTCCCTTCTTCCCCGACTAAGCCGAAGCGAAGTTCCATTATTTTTTTCTCGCGACCTTTTAAAGTTGATAATGCTTCTAAAAGTAACTGTTTATCGACCTTTAAATCTAAATCTCGGGTGATAATATCTTCATCCGTGCCAAGCACATCGGATAAAAGGAGTTCGTTACCATCCCAATCGATATTTAATGGTTCATCTAACGATACTTCAGCCTTCTCACGACTCGTCTTACGTAAATACATTAATATTTCATTTTCAATACAGCGTGAAGCATACGTTGCTAATTTAATTTTTTTCTCGGGATCGAACGTATTTACCGCTTTAATTAAACCTATTGAGCCGATACTAATTAAATCTTCGATATGAATACCGGTATTTTCAAACTTTCTTGCAATATAAACGACAAGCCTCAAATTGTGCTCGATCAATGTTGCTCGTGCTTCCTTATCTCCAGAAGGTAACAGGTTAACGAGACGCTTCTCTTCTTCTTCATCTAAAGGAGCTGGTAAAGCAGTTTTGCTCCCGATATAATAAACGGCATCTTTTTTTAACCCTAATTTACGCATTAACTTATAGACAAGTTGACGAAGTTTATTCACGATACATTCTCCTTTTTAAATTATTTCTTTGAATGATATCTAATTAAGAAAGAACAGGTTCTACTTTTTCTAACGTCACAATCTGAGGATGTAATAAGCAATGGTATTCACCTATTGCTAATCTTCCTAATTGAATTCCGATAAAAACTCGTTTCGTACATATACGAAACTGATCTGTAATAATTTCAAGTTTGTCCGGTTTAATCGCAAGCAATTGGTCTTCTCCTGCTACTGTCGTATAAGGGATAGTATGAAAGGATTTAATAAACGGTTGAGGAATTATTGTTATATTGCGCTCAGTAATCGCCTTTTCTATTTGACGCCAATCTTCTTCGTGAAAAAATTTTCTCATAAAGGTTGAGTCACAAATAATGACCGGTCGATTCGTTAAAGGATCGACTAATTCATTTCCACTATCTAAAAAGGCTTCAGTCTCATATAAACTATCGTTCCAGAACACTTTCACTTTATAGCTTTGTTTTACTTTAAAAGAATCTAAAATAAATTTATCTGACCAAATTTTAATAAGCCACAGAATGAATGGAAAACCCAAAACTAGAAGCAATAAACTAATTTCATCACCGTAAATATTTCGCGTATACAGTAACAATGTGTCAAAAAAAGTCCTCTTAGATTGTGCGATCATATAATGAATACTTAATAAAAACCCACCAGTAACAAAGGAGATGACGTAAAAGGTAATAATTGTTTTCAGTAAGCGAGATAAAGACGTACGCCCTATCGTTACTAAAATAATTACGATAGAATATATCACTTTTCCAATAACTGTATTAAAAAATGAGTTAGGAAAATAAATAATAATAGGTACATAAATTGACGCTAATATAGTTCCAAAAAACAAATAACGTATAGGACGCTTTTGTTTCATTACGTAAATTACGAGGTATAAAATTGCTCCATTACATAAAAAGGTAAACAGCAACAGAATATCTAAATAAATCGTCACATAAATTTTCCCTCCGAATTAATCATGGTACCAAGCACTATAGCGTATCTTTTAAAAAAACGTTGTCGTTTTTTACTGAAACAACTTTATCCGTTTTAGACAGTTTTTGACTTTATATTAAAAATAAAAAATCGTCGAAACCCTATATCGTTTGTTTGATTTCTTAGTTACAAACAAATACGAATATAGAGCTTCGACGATTCTTATTAAATTATTTTATTTCAAATAAAATTTAATAGATATTTTCACATCTTAAGATTAACGATTTCGATTACGGTTTCTTAAAAACGTCGGAATATCTAACGTTTCTTCATCATGAAATGGTTCAACCGGTGACTCATCCTTGCGACGAGTTCCACCAACTTCTTCAGTTTCATTTACGTTTTTCAACGGAGTTACTCGTTTCGTCGGCCGTTCTTTTGTATCGTCAAAACCAGTTGCAATTACGGTAACGACTACTTCGTCCTTTAGATTTTCGTTAATAACGTTACCAAAAATGACATTTACGTCTTCATCAGCTGCTGATGTAACTAAATCTGCTGCTTCTTGAACTTCGAATAAACTCAAGCTCGGACCACCTGAGATATTCATTAACACACCTTTTGCTCCGTCGATTGATGTTTCTAATAAAGGAGATGAGATTGCCTTTTTTGCAGCTTCAACAGCACGGTTTTCCCCTGAAGCAACTCCAATCCCCATAAGAGCAGATCCTTTATTAGACATGATCGTCTTGACATCAGCAAAGTCGACGTTAATAAGCCCTGGTTTTGCAATTAAGTCCGAAATACCTTGGACACCTTGACGCAACACGTTGTCTGCTTCTCGGAAGGCTTCTAACATTGGTGTGTTTTTGTCGACTATTTCTAACAGTCGATCATTCGGTATAACAATCAACGTATCGACACATTCTTTTAAGGATTCAATTCCGGCCTTTGCTTGTCTTTGACGACGAATTCCTTCAAAGGAGAACGGACGAGTGACGACGCCGACGGTGAGCGCACCGACTTCTTTTGCAATTTCAGCGATTACAGGTGCTGCTCCAGTCCCCGTTCCGCCACCCTTACCAGCTGTAACAAAGACCATATCGGCACCTTTTAATACTTCTTCAATTTGTTCGCGACTTTCTTCGGCTGCCTTTTTACCGATTTCTGGATTTGCTCCAGCCCCAAGTCCACGAGTTAATTTTTCACCAATTTGTAATTTCGTTTCTGCTTTTGATAAATTTAATGCTTGAGCGTCGGTGTTCACTGCAATAAACTCTACACCTTCTACACCGTGCTCAATCATTCGATTCACTGCGTTATTACCGCCACCGCCTACTCCAATTACTTTTATCGTAGCTAGTTGATCCATACTAGTATCGAATTCTAACATTGTTTGTCCTCCTAAATCCAAGCGCTATACTATCGCCCGTACATAATTTTATTCGAAAAATGATTTAAAAAAGTTAGCCACTCTCGAACTTTTTGGCTCATCCGTTCTATTTTCTTGTGGTCGATTTTTATGCATTTCTTGTTGTTTTCGGTTTGGTGAAGGTTCCTCTAAGGAAACGGACGGTCCAAATTCCTTCCCTTGTACCTTCGCATTTTGATGGGCAAATTGAATTGTCCCAATTCCTACGGTATACTGAGGTTCGCGCACACCGATATAGTCCGGTATAGCAATGCGCGCATTCGCTTGAAAAACAGCTTGAGCTAAATCGAGGGCACCAGGCATCTTCATCGTCCCGCCTGTTAATACATATCCGCCTCTTAACTCATGATAACCCATTCTTCTCAATTCACGAATCGATAATTCAAAAATTTCTTCTAGTCTTGCTTCAATCATATCAGAAATTTCTAATTGATTAAATGTTTTTTTCTCATTACTACCAATAATTGAAACTTCTACTGTTTCCTCCTCATCAGCAGTTTCATAGAAAGCATGTCCATAATGTAACTTAATTTCTTCGGCTTCCTCTGTCGATGTTCGTAGACCAATCGATAAATCTTTCGTTATATTTTCACCACCGAGAGGTATAACAGAACTCGCAGCCAAGAAGTTATCTTCAAAAACGGAGACCGTTGTACAGCCTCCACCAACATCGATTAAAGCAACACCGAGAGTTCGTTCATCTTTCGATAAAGCAATCGAACCAGAGGCTAACGGTTGTAATACAACATCGACGATATGTAGCCCCGCCCTTTCTACACAGCGTAATACATTATGCAACACTGTTTTCGATGTCGTAATAATCGTTCCTTCCATTTCTAAGCGAACACCAATCATGCCACGCGGGTCGCTAATTTCATCAAAACCATCGACGATGAATTGTTTTGGGATTACGTCGATTATTTCCCGTTCAGGTGGAATCGACATTACTTGAGCTCCTTCTATCACTCTAGTAACATCTTCATCGCCAATTTCTCGGTCTTCACTTTGAACAGCGACGACTCCATGACAAGGATGTAGTTGTACGTGGTTTGCATTCACTGCAACGACAACATTTCTAATCGACATATCTACCATATGTTCTGCTTGTTCTATAGCTTCTCTAATCGACTTTACAGTTTCATCAATATCGACGATTGCACCTTTTCTTAATCCATTAGACTTAGCTGTACCTACACCAATTATATTAAGGGAGTCATTGAGTACTTCGCCGATAATTACTTTTATTTCTGATGTTCCGATATCTAAACTAACTAATACGTCATCTAAACTCATTTAGGGCACCTCCACGAGCTTCTCTCAAACTATTTGAACGTTTCTACATACACTCCGACGTCCATATGAATAATCCCTTTTTCTTCTGTATCTAATTGAGCAACAATCGAAGGATATGTGTTCATTTTATTTGCAAAATCACGAATTGTTGCATTGACGATAAATCCATCATTCATATAAAGCACAATACTATATTTATTGTGTTCAGTCGGTTTCCAATGAACTTCAGAAATCATCTTTAGAATATGGGTCGGTAATTGATTAAGTTCTTCTACAAAGCGTTGTAAATATAACTCGTCGGTGAAATTAGCAAATAATGGAGCGCTTCCAGGTTTTGCAATTTCTGTGTTTGTAATAATTACTCCATCATTTACAATTGGTAAATAATAATCTTTTTCTTTTATATAACCGACGATTCTTTTTTCAGAAACTGTTATTAGTACGGTTTGTGGAAGTTTTCGTTCAGCTTTCACATCCTTAACAATTGGATGTTCTTTAATCTTTTCTTCTACTAACTTTTTATTCATTCGCCAAATATTTTGATCGAGTTCCAATTCACTGTATGCTATTACTTGTTCATCGGTAATCACATTATTTCCTTCTACAGCGACATAGGCGACGTTACTAAAAGGTGATTGTAAATAGACGATGATTGCGATGAGAAGAAAAAATAAAGTCAAATAGAAAAGCAAGGTTCGGTTTGCTTTTTTTCTCCGTTTTTCTTTTAACTTTGGTATTCGTTCTTCAATTGAAACGATCTTTTCTTCTTCCATCGTCATTCCCTCTTCGTCTAAAAATATCTTAAGTAAAATTATAACATACAATGTAGCTAAACTTCTAATAGTTATTGAAATTTAACGAATTTTTTATTCCTTTTCATAGATACTTATGTTTAATAAAATTCCAACTGATGCCAATGTTAATGTTAGTGAAGACCCACCGTAGCTTAAAAATGGTAAAGTTATACCAGTGATTGGAATTAAACCGATGACTACACTAATATTGATCATAAATTGGATTGTAAGCATCACGATAATACCAATCGCTGTATAGCGAGCAAAGGAATCAACACTTCGATAAGCAGTTTGCAAACCTTGGCGAAAGAGAATATAAAACAATAATATAACTAAAGCACCACCTATAAAACCTAATTCCTCTGCCACAATAGCAAAGATAAAATCCGTTTGAGGCTCCGGTAAATAAAAGTATTTTTGCAAACTTTTACCGAAACCTACTCCCAGCAATTTTCCTGGTCCTATTGCGTATAACGATTGAATCATTTGAAAGCCATCCCCTAGAGGGTCATCCCATGGATTTAAAAAGGAAGTAATCCGACTAATTCGATAAGGTGCCGACAAAATCAAGAAAATAAAACTTACGACTCCAATCAATCCTAAGTAAACGAAATACCTAAGTTTTGCACCAGCGATAAAAATCATCGCTACACAAGTTAAAACGAGGACGACTCCTGTTCCTAAATCAGGCTGTAACATAATTAAACCAAAGCAGAAAATAACAAGTAAAAGGGGACGTAAAAAACCACGCCAAAACGTCGTCATTGTTCTTTTATTCTTCGCCAAATAATCAGCTAAGTATAAAATTAATCCTAATTTAATAAATTCAGCCGGCTGAATGCTAAAGGCACCGACACCAATCCAACTTTGAGCTCCACCTCGTGACATACCGATGCCAGGAATAAGGACAAGGACTAATAAACCGATACAAAAAAGTAAAATAACCTTCACATAGCGACGAATTTGTTCATAAGGAATAAAAGTAACAATTCCCATAACAACAAGTCCGAGGGAAGCAAATAGCAATTGTCGTTTTAAAAAGTAAAAACGATCCCCATACTTAAACTCAGCCCATATGTACGAAGAACTATAGACGAACATCATACCAATCGCTAAAAGAACAATAACGAGTATTGCGAGCGAAATTTTTGGCCAACGACGTTGTATAGAACGAATCATATTTATCCCTCCATCTAAAATGGAGAAAAGTGCATATTAGCCTTATCTCCCTATGCTAATGTATGCACTGTATCGATAAACAAGTACCCTCTTTCTTCAAAGGTTTTATATTGATCCCAACTTGCACAGGCAGGCGAAAGTAAAATCGTATCTCCTTTTTGTGAAATATGATAAGCTACTTTCGTCGCCTCTTTTACGTCATTTACGATATGCACCTCGGTAAGTTTTGCTTTTTTTGCAACAGCTGCTAATTTTTCCTTCGTTTCTCCGAAGACGACCATCCCTTTGACATGATGTAAATAAGGAATTAGTCGTTCAAAATCCTCCTCTCGATCAAGCCCGCCTGCTAATAATATCGTCGGCTCTGAAAAAGATTGTAATGCCATTTGCGTTGCTAATATATTCGTTGCTTTTGAATCGTTATAAAATTTTCTCCCGTTTAACTCTGTAACGAATTGAAGTCGATGTTCGACCCCGGAAAATCTTTTTAAAACTGAACGAATGTGAGTAGTAGAAGCTCCATTCGTTTTACTAATGGCAATCGCAGCTAACATATTTTCAATATTGTGTGTCCCGACGAGTGCGACTTCATTTAAGTCGACTATTTGTTCTTCTTTAAAATATAAAAAATCCCCATCAGTCCAAGCACCAGTTTCTTTTAATTGCTTTTCTTTTGAAAATGGCACTCGGTTAGCCCTAGCACCTTCAATTAATTGGACAACTTTTTCTTGGTCAGCGTTATAAACAAGATAATCTTCTTCTGTTTGATTTTTAAATATTTGTGCTTTAGCCCCTTCATAATGGGTGACAGTTTTATGATAGTCTAAGTGAGCGTCGTATAAGTTTAAAATGCAGGCAATTTTTGGTCGAAAGTTTTCAGTACCTAAAAGTTGAAAAGAAGATAATTCTAATAAAAGCCGCTCTCCGTTTTGTAACGTTTGAGCGACTTCTGAGGCGACGACACCAATATTTCCAGCCAGCTTCGTCGGTAGATTACTTTCTTTTAACATTTCATAAGTTAACATCGTCGTCGTTGTTTTACCATTTGAGCCGGTAATGCCGATTAAATCGTTCGGTAAAGCTACTTTATAAGCAAGCTCAATCTCAGTAAAAGTTGGAATTTTCCGTTTTTCCGCTAAGCGGAGTAAAGGATGGTCATAAGGAATACCTGGATTCTTTACTATCACATCGATATCGTCTAAGACCGATTCCGGATGTGCACCAGTAATAACTTCTACACCTAAATCTTTTAATCGAAGGACCTCCTGATCGTCATCCTTTGCATCTCGGTCATTTACACGAACCTTTATATTTGATTTAGTTAATAAAATAGCTGCTGCCGTTCCACTTTTTGCCAAACCTAAAACAAGAGCATGTTTGTAAGGAAAGTTTTTTAAAGTTCTCAAGTTAATGCCACCTCGATATAAATTCCTATTATTGCAAATATAATACCTACAATCCAAAACGTCGTAACAACACGCCATTCTGACCAACCTTTTAATTCGTAATGGTGGTGTAATGGACTCATTTTAAAGACACGCTTTCCTGTTAATTTAAAAGAAATAACTTGAATAATGACGGATAAAGTTTCAATAACAAAAACCCCACCAATAATAACTAACAGTATTTCCAACTTCATTAAAATCGCGACCGATGCAATTGCGGCCCCTAATGCAAGAGACCCAGTATCCCCCATAAATACCTTTGCTGGATGAGCGTTAAAAACTAAGAACCCTAATAGAGCTCCTACGACCGCTAAAGAAAAGACCATCACTGTATTAAAATGTGGGAAGCTATTCGCAGCTAAAAGTGCAAAGGAACCAAAAGCAACAGCTGCCGTTCCCGCTAGCAATCCATCGAGTCCGTCGGTTAAATTTACCGCATTCGATGAACCGACCATCATAAAAATAATAAGAAAAGGATATAAAAAGCCAAGCTCCCATTCAATTGTTGTTCCAGGGAGACTAACAGTCGTTGGAAAATTATTCACATGTAATAAAACATAGAAAATAACTGCTACAACAATTTGGCCTACTAGTTTTTGTTTGGAAGTTAAACCTAAATTTCGTTTCAAAGCGATTTTTATAAAATCATCTAAAAATCCGATAAGTCCATAACCGACAAGGGCAAAAAGTAAAAGCCAAAATTGGTAACTAATTTCCGCAGGGAAAAATTTATACATAATTATAAAGCTTGTAACGACGATACTAAATACAATGACAATTCCCCCCATCGTTGGGGTGCCTGATTTTTTATAATGGGATTTTGGACCCTCTTCCCGAATGCTTTGTCCAAACTTCAATCGCTTTAGGAAAGGAATGACGATCGGACTGATAAGAACAGTAATTAAAAAGCTAATCGCTAAAGTCATTAATACGATATATTGGCTCACGTTTCCTTCCCCCTATTTATTCTGTCACTAACGGTTCGATTAACGTTTCAAAAGCCATTCCTCGCGAAGCTTTAAATAACGCAATCGTTCCTTCCTTCATTAAAGGTCTCAATGTATTAATTAATTGATTTCGATTGGTAAAATGTTCACAAATAACGTTATTAGCGTTTTGTACTGTTTCGTAAATATATCTAGCAGCTTCACCAAAGGTAAAGACATAATCAATTGGAGAGGAGATAGCCTCACCAATTTGACGGTGAAAACGTTCTGTATATTCTCCTAATTCTAACACATCTCCTAATACGACGATACGCCGGTTAAAGGAATTCATCTGTTTAACTATTTCAATTGCACCAATCATCGATGTTGCTGATGCATTATACGCATCATTAATAATTATTGCACCAGAAGACGTTTCAATCTGTTCAAAACGCATCCCTGTTGGTTCACTTTGCTTAAGACTATTACTTATCTTCTGGTCTTTTACTTTTAATAATTTAGCTACTTCAATTGCATAGGCTGCATTTTTTGCATGATGCACTCCCGTAAGGGGAATTTTGTACGTCATTCCATCATAGCGAAATGTCGTTTCTTGTAATGTAACGTTTATATTTGAAATTCGCTTGATATCTGCTCTATTTTTCTCTTTAAAGCTACAACCTATTATTCGTTGTGGAATTGATAACGATTGAAGTAATGCTTCATCTCCATCGACAATTAGTGTGCCAGCTTTTTTTAAGCCCTTAACGATTTCTAACTTTGCTTTTGCAATTCCTTCCCGTGAACCGAGATATTCAATATGAGATTCACCTATATTCGTTATAATTGCATAATCTGGCCTTGCGATACGCGCGAGGCGTTCGATTTCATGAAAATTATTCATACCCATTTCTAAAACAATTACTTCTGTATCATTTGGCATCGACAAAATCGTTAAAGGTAGCCCGATATCATTATTGAAATTACCTTCCGTTTTATGCGTACGATACGTACTATTTAGCACTGATGCGACGAGATCTTTCGTCGTCGTCTTACCGTTCGAACCAGTAATTCCAACGACGATAGGGTCAATTGTTTCGCGATAATATTTAGCAAGTTCTTGCAATGCTTCTAATGTATCGTCCACATAAAAAAAAAGACATTTTTCTTTCAAATGATTCGGAATTTGATAAGAACGATTCCAAAGAGTAGCAATCGCACCTTTTTCAATTGCCGATTCAATGAAATCATGACCGTCAAAACGTTCGCCGACAATCGGAATAAAAAGAGATTGATCCTTTTCTAGCCGGCTGTCGCTTGATACGTGTTTGATTTGTTTACCTTTTTTCGTTCCGTCGTAATGAGGGAACCATTTCATTAACTGTTCAAGTGAAAATAACATCTTACTTAAATCCCCTTCTTCTCGATTGCTTCTTTTGCAACGAGGCGATCATCAAAATCATAACGAACCCCGTTAATTTCTTGATAGGTCTCATGACCTTTACCAGCGATTAAAACGACATCTCCTGGTTTTGCTAGTTCAATGGCTCGACCTATTGCTTCTTTACGACTTTCAATAACTTCATAATGTTCCTCTGTCAAAGAAGCGGTCATATCTTGTAATATAGCTTGAGGATCTTCCGTTCGTGGATTATCTGAGGTAAAAATTGCATAGTCACTATACCGTAAAGCAGCCTCAGCCATTAACGGTCGTTTCGTTCTATCACGATCACCACCACTTCCGACGACGACATATACTTCTTCTTCAGCAAACTGTCGGATTGTTTTAAGAACATTTTCTAAAGAATCTGGTGTATGTGCATAATCGACAATTACCGCATAAGGCTGCCCGATATCAACTCGTTCAAAACGTCCATCCACACCAGACATCTTTTCTAAAGCCTCTTTTATGACTGACAAAGAAATTCCTTCAATGAAAGCTACTGCAATTGCTGCTAACATATTATATACGTTAAAAGTTCCGTTTAGGTTACTATCTATTCGGATCGAGCCGTTTGGAGTTTGCACGGTAAAGGATGTGCCCATTAAATGAGTCTCGATATCTATCGCCTGAATATCGGCTTTCTTCTTTATACCGTATGTGATGACTGGTTGCATTGTTTGTTGTTTTATATATTCACTATGAGGATCATCTTCATTTACAATAGCGACTTTTCTTTTTCCATTATATCCGTTACCTAATCCAGAAAATAACTTTGATTTCGCATGTAAATATTGTTCCATCGTTTCATGGTAATCCAAATGGTCCTGCGATAAATTTGTAAATAATGCAATATCATAATCTGTCCCATATACTCTTCCAAGGTCTAAAGCGTGGGAAGACACTTCCATAAAAGCGATATCGACGTTTCGTTCAACCATTTCTGCAAAGTAAGTTTGTAACGATAATGAATCCGGAGTAGTATTTAACAATGGACGAGATTCGTTACCTATTTTTAATTGAATTGTCCCAATGACAGCAGTTTTTTGTTTTGCTTCTTGAAAAATCGTCTCTAGTAAATAAGTTGTCGTCGTTTTACCGTTCGTTCCAGTAATTCCAACGAGGGAAAGTTTTTGCGAAGGAAATTGATAAAATTTATTCGCAAGAAGTGCCAAAGCTCTTGTCGTATTCGGTACGACAACAAGCGGTGCATCATCAATAGCTAATTTACGTTCACTAACGATTAATGATGCACCTTGTTCGAGCGCTTTGTCCGCAAAGTCATGCCCATCGACAGTAAAGCCTTTAATGCAGACAAACATATCTCCTTCGCTTACTTTACGAGAATCCATCTCAATTTTATTTATTTTCTCTTCTTTATTTATATTAAAGGTTTCATAGATTGGTAAAATCGACAATAATTCGTTCACTTGCATTGGAAAATAGCCCCTTTATATCCTTCGGTAAAAATTAATTTTGTAGCATATTAATTATAACAGAAAGTTATAGTTTTCACGATTATTATTTCAATAGTTTAGAACTACTTTTTGCCAACGTATATACGAATTGTTCCATCCTCTTCAATCGCTGTCCCTGGCTCCGGAGACTGATCAATTACCGTATCACCTTCTCCATGAATTTCCACTTGAAACATCGATAAATCTTGCAGTAAATCATTTTTATGTTGCCCAATTAAATTTGGAACTTTAACGAGAGGTTGTTCTGGCCAAACATAAGATTTTTCTAAACCATCTTGACGTAAAGGTATATTACGATTGCGTAAACTATCATCAATTATATTTTTCACAATTGGAGCAGCAACGACTCCACCGAATTGGATTGTATTTTTTGGGTTGTCTATCGCTACAAAGACAACTAACTCCGGATCATCAGCGGGTGCAAAGCCGATAAAGGATACGATATGGTTATTTGCCATATACCTTCCATCTGGACCTACTTTTTGAGCTGTTCCCGTTTTTCCACCTACACGATAGCCTTCGATATAAGCCGGACGTCCAGTTCCCTTTGCCACGACACTTTCTAACGTTTCACGGACGAGTTTTGAAGTCTTTTCAGATATGACTCGACGCTTTACTTTCGGGTCTTTACGTTCAATTACTTCTTTCGTTTTAGGATCGATCCATTCTTTTGCAATATACGGTTCGTACAAATACCCACCATTGATTGATGCAGCTACGGCCATCACCTGTTGAATTGGTGTAACCGATACTCCTTGACCGAAAGAGGTTGTTGCAAGCTCGACCGGTCCTACTTGTTCTGGTGAAAATAAAATTCCTGTTCCTTCACCTTCTAAGTCTATTCCTGTACGTGTTCCAAAACCAAATTGATGAATATATGAAAATAGTCGTTTTTCCCCTAGTAAATTACCAAGGTGGACGAAACCTGGGTTACATGAATTCTCTACCACTTCTAACATCGATTGGCTTCCATGGCCCCCCTTTTTCCAACAACGTAAACGAGCCCCTCCTACCATCGTATACCCTTTATCAAAAAATTGATCCTTCGTTAAATCGACTTCATTTTCCTCTAAAGCTGCCGCAAGTGTGATTATTTTAAAAGTCGAACCTGGTTCAAAAGTACTCCATATGGGTAAATTTCGATTATATACAGACTCCGGAACATTACGGTAATTGGCTGGGTGAAAGTTCGGCCGAGTCGCCATTGCTAAAACACCACCATCCTTCGGGTCAACAACCAAGGCGATTGCTCCATCTGGATTATACTTTAATTCAGCTAGATCGAGTTCCCGTTCGACAATCGTCTGTATATCTAAATCGATTGTCATCTTTAAATGAAGCCCATCCTCCGGTGGTTTATAGACATTTTCTAAATGAGGTATTTTTCCACCTTTGGCATCGGAGAAATAGGAAAAACTACCACTCTTCCCTCGTAATTTTTCGTCATAAATAGATTCTAACCCAGTTAGTCCTTGATTATCAATACCCGTAAATCCAAGTACATGAGCTAAATGTTTTTCGTGAGGATAGTAACGTTTTGAATCTTTAGCTAAGTATACCCCTTCTAACTGTAATTGTTTAAGCGCTTCTTCCTGTTCTTGGGTAATTTTCCGTCCTTCGGGATGTAGACGTACGCTAGAGGCGCGCTTATGTACATATTCTTCGGCTTTCTTTCTGTCTAAATTTAATACATTAGCTAAATGAGTAACTGTTTTTTCCTTATCTTTTATTTGATGTGGGACGAGAATTACGGAAGTTGCTGATACATTCGTTGCAAGCTCTCTACCCTTTGCATCTAATATGTGGCCACGGTCCGGTTGAAACGAAATATCACGCAACCAAGATTCAACAGCTTTTTCTGTAATTTCTTCACTTAAGACAAATTGTACATACCCAAGGCGTACAAGCATTACAAGTATGATTGCTGTAGACAGAAGGAAAAGGATTCGAATCCGTAATTTAACTGTCGTATTGGAAACTCGTCTCATCTCTCATTACTCCTTATACGTTTAGTTTGTCTTATCTATCAATATGCGAAAATAGGGAAACTAATGTATAAGGAGCGTGTAATAAGTTTTAACCCATGAAAAAACCACCTCAAGTATCCAAAAAAGGATACGTGAAGTGTAGTCTTTTCTTACTCATCATGTAAAGCTGGCTCTTCAAAAATAACTTCTAACGTTTCTATATTTTTTAAGGATTCACCTGCTTTAACGGATTGTTTTACAGCATAACCGCTTCCCTTATCTTCCAATGTAATTCCTAATAAGCTAACTAGTTGTAATACATCCCTTTTAGACCAGTTTTCCACATTAGGCATCGTTGGTTGGTCTGTTATAATCATTGCCTTTTCTTGTGGAAATACAAGTTCATCTTGAGTGATATTCGTTTTTGTTACCTTCTTACCTGAACCGATTACGACAGTATCGAGTCCGATTTTTTCCAATTTTGCTTTTACCTCATCAACCGGTTTATCGATTACATCTGGAAAAGGTGTCGGTTCAATAGTAATATTTTCATTTTCTTTATCTGGTTCAATATCCAAATAACGTAAACTATTTTCCATTATATTTTTGAATACATAGGAAACCGGGTCTGAACCTGATTCGGTCACTTTTAACTTTGGCTGTTGAATCGAGACATGGACAATTAATTGTGGATCTTCTTTCGGTGCCATTCCTAAGAAGGAAAATATATAGTTTTCCCGTCCAGTTAAATATCCACCACCATTTGGATTAGGAATTTGTGCTGTACCGGTTTTTCCAATGACGGAATAATCGTCCAATTGAAATTTACGACCAGTTCCTCCTTCTTCAGATACTACATCCGAAAGCAACTCAATCATTTGATCTGCAGTTTCTTTTTTTATCGGTTCTCCGACAACTTCTGGTTTATATTCTTTAATCGTTTCGTTCGTTTCAGGATCGACTACTTTCTTCACGACAAAAGGTTTCAACATTTTCCCGTCATTTACTAGAGCGGTCGCTGCTTTTACTTGCTGAATTGGGGTGACAGTACTTCCTTGACCAAAGGCAGTCCTAAGCTTTTCCGAGGGCCAATTAAATAAAATATGGCCGGGCTTTTCATTCGGTAGATCGATTCCGGTCGGTTGATCGAAATGAAACTTTTTCAAGTATTCGTAGAATGTATCTGCCCCCATCTTTTCCCATACTAATCGAGAAGCTGCCACGTTCGACGAACGTCGGAAGCCTTCATCATATGTGATTTTTCCCCAACCTTCACCCCGATTATGGTCGTTAATGGGTTCAATTTTTGGGTTTACTTGATATCGTCCCGACTGAAATACTTCGTTACCATTATAATTACCAGAATCTATTGCAGCTGCCCAAGTAAACATTTTCACCGTTGAGCCTGGTTCTACTGGAGTTGAAATTGCGTCATTGTACCAGTTTTCCACATCTGTTATTTCATTTGGGTTAAAAGAAGGACGATTACTTAAGGCTAAAATTTCACCAGTTTTTGCATTCATAACGATGGCGGACATTCGTTTTGGAGAATAAGATTCATCAACATCTGACAATACATCTTCTAAGAGTACTTGGATTTTTTGATTAATTGTTAAATAAAGATCTTTTCCATTCTTTGGCTCTTTAACGATATCATTGGAGTTTAATAGTTTAATATTGTATTGGTCTCGTTCATATTTAATATAGCCGTCCTCACCTTTTAGCAACTCGTCGTATTTATTTTCAATACCGATTACTCCTTGAACTTCATCGGTATCATCCTTTGGACGGGTGAAGCCGAGAATATGAGAGGCAAACATTCCATTAGAGTAGTACCGCAAAGAATCTTCCATAAAATTAATGCCAGGTAATTGTAATGCATTTATTTCTTCCATTTTTTGTTTGGATAAATCTTTTCCTTGTTTACCGAACTCTACTTGCCATTTATTTTCTTTCTTTCCTTCTTCGAGAATTTCTTTAATTTCTCCTTCTTCCATTTCAAGAATTGGTGCTAGTTTTTTAGCCGTTTGATCAAAATCTTCCACATGACGTGGTGTCGGGCTGTTTTCAGAAGCCGACTCATCTAAGATGGCAAAAATACGATAAGTCGGACGGTTATAGGCAAGAAGCTTTCCTTGGGCATCGAAAATTTTCCCACGTTCTGAAGGTAAAGCCATCTCTACTTCGCGTATTTCCTTCGCCCATTCTTGAAGCGAAACATTATTTACTTCGCCAGACACTTGAATATATAAGAAACGAAATGTGATTCCAACGAAGCCTAATAAAAAGATGACCATTATAAAGGATATCATTTTATTCATACTGCGATTTTTCGGCATTGACAATCATCCTGACTATTTGTTTACATTCGTTGCTCGCTTTACCTTTGCATCCTGTATTTTGAGCCCATTTTCCCTTGCAATTTTAATAATCCGTTCTGGACTGCTTAGTTCGCTCACTTCAAAGTAGAGCGCTTCATTTTCTAATTTTTGTTGATGGACGCTTTGTTCTAGTTGTAACACTTCTCGATTTAATTGATCTGTTTTCGCAGCGTAAGACACAATATATAAACTAGCCACAATAAGGGCAATTCCAAAGAAGGAGTAAATTATCTTCTCCCCTCTGGAAATCCAGCTACGACGTTTAACTTGTACGACGATTTGTTTTTTTCTCTTCTGTGGTTGTGTATAACTTGGGGTTGGGTTGTCCATGTTAAATTGTCTCGCTCGATTCATACTGTTTTCCACCTTTCTTTAAATCGAAACCGTTCATCCCATTGTGCTACTTTTTTGGCGACTCGTAATTTTGCCGAACGTGCCCGACGATTTCGAGCTAGTTCTTCTTCTGTAGGTAAAATTGGCCTACGAGTAATAAGCGTAAAGGGAGGCTCATGATCATCCGGAACAATTGGTAAGCCCCGAGGCACTTGTATAGGTGTGCTCCATTTACGAAACGACTGTTTGCAAATTCGATCTTCTAAAGAATGGAATGTAATAACGGCAATTCGGCCTTCAATTGCTAACATTTCCGCTGCATCCTGTAATGCCTCGGTAAAACTAGATAATTCATCGTTTACAGCGATTCGCAAAGCTTGAAAGGTTCGTTTCGCAGGATGACCACCTTTTCTACGTGCTGGAGCGGGAATCGCTCGTTTTATAATGTCTACTAATTCTAAGGTCGTTTCAATTGGTTTATTTTTTCGTTCTTGAACGATTAAACGAGCTATTTGACGGGAGAATCGTTCTTCACCATAAGCATAAATCATATTTGCTAAATCCTTCATCGACCATTCATTGACGATATGATAAGCTGAAAGCGATTGACGACGGTCCATCCGCATATCGAGCCTTGCCTCTTGATGGTAACTAAAGCCCCGCTCCGCTTCATCAAGTTGAGGAGAAGAAACTCCTAAATCAAACAAGAAGCCATCTACTTCATCAATATTACGACGTCGAAGTTCTTCCTTTAAATGACGGAAGTTAGCATGAATCAATATTGTGTTATGCTTAGGTAATATTTCTTTTGCCGCTTTAATCGCTGTATCATCCTGGTCAAAGCCAATTAGTAATCCAGCATCGCCTAAACGATTTGCTATTTCAGTAGCATGTCCAGCTCTACCTAAGGTACAGTCAACGTAAACACCGTCCTCTTTTATATATAATTGTTCGAGAACCTCATTTTTTAATACACTTTCGTGTTTAGCCATATGTTTTTCCAACCTTTACAAATCAAAGTCCATTAAGTTTTCTGCAATTTCCGCAAAGGATTCCTCAGACTCTGAAACATAAACGTTCCATTCGTCTGCATCCCATATTTCAATTCGGTTAGATACCCCAATTACAGTACATTGTTTCGATAAATTTGCGTATGTGCGAAGTGGTTGAGGAATGCTAATTCGCCCTTGTTTATCGATTTCTATTTCTGTTGCTCCTGATAAAAAAAAGCGGGTGAACTTTCGGGCATCTTTTTTTGTTAATGGGAGTTGTTTTAACTTATCTTCTAATATGCGCCATTCCGCTTCAGGATAAACAAACAAACAACGATCAAGCCCACGAGTTAAGACAAAGGTTTCTCCCAGGCTCTCACGGAATTTCGCCGGTACGATAATCCGACCTTTTGCATCTAAATTATGTGAGTACTCCCCCATAAACATTCCATTCACCACTCTTTGTTACTATATTACCACAATCCCCCACTTTCTACCACACATTTTTAAAGGTTTTCGATATTTTTATAAAAATTACTCATTTCCTACTATAAATGAACTCAAACGTTCGAAGGTTATTTGTAAATTAATCTTATATTTTCAAAATTAAAAAGACGTCCAGTAGGTTTTCTACTGAACGTCATTAGTTTGTTGCCTTTATTTAAGATAGACGAGATGATGATCCTTTTCAAAGTCTAGCGAAAGTTCAAGTAAGAGAGAAATAATTGATTTACCGTATTCATTTATAAAAGAGACGATATTTAACGTTCGTTCTTGTAAACCATCTCTTGGGCGTAATGCTAGTTCAATTTCTTTGAATTGACTTAAGGGTTGTTCGTATTGTTTTTCAATGCGTTCTAACATCCGTCGCTTTAAATAATCAATCTCGTCAAGTAGTTTATCCATGTTTTTCTTTGCTTCATTAGTTATATCGGGGCCTAAAGTTTTTGCGACGGACTGAATCGGTTCATGCATATATTTCAATTCTCTTTCTAGGTGCTTAAACATTTGATTTACTGGCGGATGGACCTGGGATTGTAACCAGTTCATTTTGGCCTTATTACAACCCTCATTTATAACCTTATCTATTTTTAATGAACGTTGCTTAACTAATTTATTAATTCGTTCGGTAATAAGAGTAATTGAAAGTCGAGGTAGTACCGGAGGCATCGTCATTTCTGAATCAAAAGTTGTAAAAGCTTGTTTTAATAAAGCCCAGTAACTAATCTCCCCATCTCCGGCGACAAAGGCTAACGTTGGAAATAGCGCTTCTTGCATCAATGGTCGCGTCATTACGTTGTTGCTTAGTCGTTCTGGTTGCTCTTTTGCAATACGCTTTAACTCATCGGTAGAAAAAACAACTTCCTCATTTTTGCCAATCCATTTATTATCATTACGAATAAGTAAAATTCGTTCGCCCTCGTCATCTTTGTAAAATAGGTTGCCATCTTCGGTTGATACTTCCGCTTGGAGCGGATATCCTTTTAATCGTAACTTTTGTGCTGTTTTATATATCGCTTCAGTCATTTCAGCTTGTCGTTCAATCATCTTTAAAAAGTAGGGACTTTCAACTTTTCGTAAATCTGGATTTGCTGAATCAATTAATACAATACCAGTCGACTCAAACAGTTGAAATATGAACCTAGCGAAAAAGTCTACGAATGTATCGGACTTTTTTATTAGTTTTTTTAAGCTTGTAACTAATTCCCGAGTATGAACTGTTTCCGGTAAATCAGAGAACACCTCTTTAATCCACTTTTCCGTTAAGGAAGGATTTAAAGATAAATTAGAGATCGATATTCGTTTCCAAGCTTGTTGAGCTATCGTTTGTTTTGTTAACATTCCATTTTCCGTCGTATATACGTGATTAATTTCCGCATAGTCGTGATCCTCACCAGCAATCCAAAAGACAGGGATAACCGGAATGTTTAACTTTGCTTCTTGCTCTTTTGCATATTTTATAATCGACACAATTTTATGAATCGTATATAAGGGACCTGTAAGTAAACCAGCTTGTTGCCCACCGATTACGACGACACTACGCTCATCACGTAACCGTTCAATTTGAGCAATCGTCGCATCAGGTGCTCCCCAATTTTCATTCATTTCTTTTAACACTGAAGCGAGAGACTCCCGTGGAAAGTTACGAGAAGATAATTCGGACAGGCGGGATTCTGGTGAAAATGCCAGAGAAAAAGGGAAAAATTCCTCTAGCTTTCCTTCTATATAATCTCTTGCGATCGGATTTCGATTGCGTAATTGAATCGACTTAAATTTCATCATTTTAACTCCTTCCTTCAAAGGTCCTATCTTCCGTTATACCTAGTCTGATTTAACTAAATAAAATAGTCTTTGAACTATTCATGAGCTTCTTCCGTTCATATTTTAACTTTTATTGAAAATTTACGCAAAAAATCGGATTGCATAGAGGACGAGAAGCACAATATAAGTAAATAAAAAGATTAAAAAGCTTGTTCGTAACAATAAAACGAAAGCTTTACGTAACGAAATTTCAACATTTTTCCGTCGTTGTACGATTAAATTAATCGCTAAAAATAGGATAAAAACGATTAATACGTAACTTACAATAAATAAATCGTACAGTTCATAGACGAGATATAACACACCAGCAACGAAAAAAAGTGCCGTCCACTGTGTCGTTAAATGTATTTTTCGCCATCGATGTATTTGGAATAGATTTATAATAAAAGAAATTAAAACTAAAAATATGATTGGAAATGTAAGTAAAAACCATCTACTCGTAACAATATTGCTTTCTACATCCATTCGTTAACTTCCTCTTTCTTCTAGTGCTAAAATTGCATAATATACAAATGAAGTATAAGGTATATGTTTTACCTCGACCTGTCGTAATAAATAACCAGAGATGGCCTCTATTTCAGTCTCTCTTTTTTGTAAAAGATCAGCCCGCATAGATGAAGTGTTTTGTGCCGTATTAAGAGCAACTTGCTTTACCCTTTCCCAAGCCTGATCTTCATCGAAATGGAGCACATAGGCCGCTTCCTTTGCCAATTGTTTTGCTAACTTCTGTATTGGTTCTTCAGTTACGATATGACCGTTTGGCACGTTAAATATAGCCGTAAGCGGGTTAATTACTGCATTAATTAATAGTTTCTCTTCTAATAGACGGCGCCAATCGTCCTTTATTTTAAAGGGAAAGTCCTCCATTTGTAATGAACGGTGTATACTTTCTAAGGCATCCGCCTCTTGGTTAAAACTTGCAAGAGAGATCGACCCAACTCCTAAATGGTGAACAGTCACATCATCAATTCGTTTCGCCCCGTGCTCCACAACCCCGATATAAACCGGTTGCTCCAACGTTTGTAATACGTCAATATGCCCCATTCCATTTTGGACGAATATGAAGGATGTATCTATTGTTTGAACTTTCATTGTATCAAGAATAGAGCGAAGTTGAGGTTGCTTCACTGTCACAAAGGTAATATCATGACTTTTAAGTTGCTCGATCATTCTTGCTGTAACATAACTTGTCTTTTTTTCTCTTTGGTCAATTTGTAATGTTATACCTTTTGCTTCGATTGCGTTTTTTTGTTCTTCACGCCGAACGTATAAAGTAACTTTGTGATTTTGCTGTAAATAGCAACTTAGTAATAGTCCAAGAGAACCTCCACCAATAATGGCTATGTTCACGATTGCTCACTCCATCACATATTGTAAAAAACAGACATCTAATTGTTAAAAATTAACTAAACCCTTCCCATTCTGTATGCATTTATACTATAATAAAAGTATAAGATACACAAAGAAAGAGAACGTCATTTCGGAAAGGATGATCGAGAATGGACAAAGTGAAGGTCGAAAGGTTGCTTATTAATTATAAAACATTAGAAGACTTTAAACAGTTTCAGGCTTATGGAAACCAAGAAGAATCAATGCTCCGCGATTTAGAAAATGAACTCGTCGAAGAAAATAGTGAATCCCCTTTCTACGGTATCTATATCGGAAATACATTAGTCGCCCGCATGAGTCTATATAGACGTTCAAAAAAATACGATCATTACTTCAATCCTCCTCAAGATTATTTAGTCCTTTGGAAATTAGAAGTGCTACCGGAATACCGTGACCGTGGTTATGGTAAATTAATGGTCGAGTTTGCAAAACAATTCAATCTTCCTATAAAAACAAATCCTAAATTAGAAACGAATGAATTTTGGGAAAAGATGGGCTTCGAAGCAGCCTCCTACAATTTAGAACGGGATTTTGGAGAAAATCCATATATTTGGATGCCAGAAGGAGTCCGTGAGGCTGTCCAACCACCGGTATCAAGGGCTAAAGAACAACATGAAGATGAAGAAAAGGCTAATTAAACAATCGAAATATTAAATATAAAATCCCTAATAGCTAAATAAAGCTATTTAGGGATTTTTGTATTTAAATAGTTATTTTTTCAAAAAACTTCGTACTGCTTCTTTATGCGTTTCAGAAGGCCAAAGATATGCACTGTGGCGTGATTCTTGAATCATTCCAGCCTTTAATTGATCACGACCAATCCCTTGTAAAAACTGCTCTTTTAAAAAAGTTAATTGGTCGATCGATTTATTACGATAAGGTGTTAATATTTCTGCTTCATTTTCCCACTTGTCTTTTGCAATGATTCGGTGGAGCCAACCTTTATCTTTAAGCTCTTCAGCTGTAAAAGTAGATCCTTCAGTAATCCATTGTAAGGCAAAGTTAGGATTCACTTTTTGATAAAGTAATGCACCTCCACCCCAACCGGGTAATATACCTAAGTTTGATTGAATAAATCCGAACTTCGTACCTTCTTTCGCAATCCGAATGTCGCATGCAGTTGCTAGCTCACAGCCTCCTCCGAAAGCGTTACCTTGCAATAAACAAATTGTCGGAACAGGAAACGTAGCTAATTGATAAAGCACTTCACGCATTGGTGTTAAATGGCTGAAGGCTTCTGTTTCATTTAGTTCATCATTTAGTTCATTTAAATCTCCACCAGCACAAAATACTTTATCACCAGCACTTTTTAGTACAAGAAATTTTGGCAGATCTAGCTTTAATTCCGCCAATAAACTATTTAACTGTTCTGCCATCTGTTGCGATATAGCATTTCGTTTTTCTTCTCGATTTAACAAAACCGTTCCGTAACCATCGTGATGCTTTTCGTATACGATTAATTTTGCCATCGTTATCTCTCCAATTTATGTATATTCAGATACATCCATATTACCATGAAATAGAAATAACGATAAATAAACGAAACAAAAAAACAGACCACGATGTGATCTGCTTTTTTTAATATGTCTCAACTACTTCATCACCATCATAATGTCCGCAAGATTTACACACGTAGTGAGGCTTTGTTAACTCACCACAATTTGAACATTCAACTAAACCAGGTGTACGTAGTTTTTTATGGGTACGACGTTGTCTTTTTACTTTTTTAGACGTTCTTCTCTTTGGTACTGCCATTTGAAAGACACCTCCTTATATGATCGAAAAGGCTCGTTAGATGAATCTTTTAACGATTCTATTTTAGCCTAAATTTCGAAAACATACAAACATATTTTATACGATGATTTTATGAATGTATAAATTAGTCATCCTTTTTATCATCTAGCAACATCTGCAATTTTGTAAGGCGTGGGTCGATCTTTTTCTTTTTTTCTTCTTCGAAGGAATCCTCCGTATAAAAGGACCAACCTTCGCCCCCTTCAACTTCAGCATCTTCTGCAAAAACACGGTACGGCTTTTGCAATAAGATCGTCTCTAATATATATGGCCTTAGATCGATACTTTCTTCCTCAACGTAATGAATTTCTTCTTCTTCGTTTGCCTTACTCGCCTTTGTTGTAAAAATCTCGGTCGCTCGAAAGCGAAAGGGATAAGGAACTTCTGCTAGCGTTCGTGCACAAGGTAAAACCATCTCGCCTTCGATTGTGTAAGAAAAAACAATTTCGTTATTTTCTATCACACACATACCGTAAACGAGCACTTCTGTAATTTCGATAATTTCATTATTCGGAAGTTCCAACAACTCAGAGACATCGAGCTGTTGTTCAAAGGTTATCGGACCTTCATAGGCTTCTTGCTTAATTTGTTGCACGGAAAATTTCACTATAATCACCTCTAAGGCAACAAGAGTTATTTTAGGAGTTTTGTTCCTTTTTGTCAACTATTTCGATATTTTATTATTGTATATGAAGAGACAATTTTATACAATATGTAGTAATAGTTCTTTATTTTTAGGATGACCCATTTATCACTATTGTATCATACATAAAAATGGTTTAATATCTCAATTATACTATAGGAGTTGTTAATTGTGAAAGCGTGCGGTTTAATCGTCGAATACAATCCATTTCATAACGGACATCAATACCACGTAGAGGAAGCAAAAAAAAGTAGCAATGCTGACTGTATAATCGCTGTAATGAGTGGAACATTTTTGCAACGGGGAGAGCCAGCTATAATCGATAAGTTTCACCGTACAAAGGCAGCTCTTAAATCAGGGGTCGACCTAGTCGTCGAGCTTCCTTATCCTTACGCAGTTCAAAGCAGTCGTTATTTTGCTCTTGGTGCCTTACGGACTTTACATGCTTTACATACAGCGATGATTTGTTTTGGTAGCGAATCGGGTGAAATTGAACCTTTTTATAATGCTAGCGAACGTTTGTTAAAAAGAAAGGAAGAATACGACGATACTGTTCGTTCCTTTATGAAGCAGGGACTTTCCTTTCCTCAAGCAAGTCAAAAAGCTTATGAAAAAATCGGTTTACAACAAGTCGATTTATTTCAACCGAACAATATATTAGGTTTTAGCTATGTCCGAACGATAGTTGAAGAGCGGTTACCAATTAAGGCCCTAACGATTAAACGAAAGCAAAGCCATTATCACGACACCGAAATTGTAAATCAAATCGCAAGTGCCACGAGTATTCGGCAAGCCCTATTAAAGGATCCTACTGATGAAAACGTCGCTCGAGCAGTCCCGCCTCATAGTTTGGAACAAATGATTACATATAAAGAAGAAGCATCCCTTTGGCATGATTGGGAAGACTATTTTAACGCTTTGTATTTACGTATTACATCTTTACCTTTAGAAGAATTGAGAAAAATTCACGGCGTTGAAGAGGGAATTGAATACAGAATAAAAGAAGCGATTACGAAAGCGACAAGTTTTCATGATTTAATCGAACGAGTAAAAACAAAAAGATATACATACGTTCGTTTACAACGAATGTTCGCTCATATTTTAACAAATACAAAAAAGCAAGAAATTGAGCCCTTCCTTAATGCTAACACCGTACCTTATATAAGGTTACTCGGAATGAACGAAAGAGGTCAGACATATTTAAATAAGAAAAAAAAGGCACTAGAAGTACCTTTAGTAACAAATTTAACATACGATTATCCTGCTTTATGTTTAGACGAACGAGCAATGAACGTATACTATTCAATTTTACCGGTAACAAAGCGACTTCATTTACGTAAACAAGAGTTCCAGTTACCGATTATCGTTTAAGTTTCAAGGGTTAGTTTTTCGGTTCCAATTGATTCAAGAAATCGACTGCTTCTTGGAACGAATCAATTGGAACGATCTCCATTTTCGTTTTAATTTTCTTTGCAGTTTCCTTTGCGACTTCATAGTTAGAGTTTACTGCCCCTTCTTCTCGTGGCACGAAAAAGATATCTGCATTTTTTTTATGAGCTGCAATTACCTTTTTATCAATTCCTCCAACGCGATGGACATTGCCTTCAATATCGATTTCACCTGTTCCGGCGATTCGATAACCTTTAGTTAAGTCTTGTTCTGTCAGCTGATTGTATATTTCTAATGCAAACATTATTCCGGCACTCGGTCCACCGATATTTCCGCTTTTTATTTCGACTTGTGGATCGACGTTGATCGCTTCATCTTTTAAAAGTTGCACTCCTAAACCGACCTTCGATTCATCTTCTGGAAAAGTAGTAATTGGAATTGTCACTTCAATGGATGCACCATCTCGTTCTATTTGTAAATCTATTTCGTCACCTTTTCCCTTCGTGTTTACATAATCGATTACATCTTCTGGTTTATAAACATCGAGGTTATCTATTTTTATAATTCGATCGCCTATTTCAATTTTCTCCTCGGCAGGCATTCCTTCGATTGTATGTAATACGTATACTCCTTTTTCAGTAACCGTAACATCTTTGTTCGCTGCTTCATAGGCGACAACTTGTGAGGCTACTTTCGATTGGTCCATCATCTTCTGCTGATAAAAACGATACTGTTCATCAGTGAAGCCATCGGGAATCGCCTCATCGATAGGCACAATTTCTTGGAAACGGGATAATTTCGCTACAAGATATTCTAAAGGTGTTGCACGTCCACCGCTGACGGTGACGAGATGGAATTCGCCACTACTCGGATAACTTAACTCAACTTCTACAATAGAAGATAATTCATCTGCTGAACCGGGTTTATATATATAGTAGGGAAGTTTGATTGTTATACTTAATAAAAAAATAAACAAAAAAATAAGACTATAAATAAACGTTCGCTTTTGAATTCGGAACATAAACTTCCACCTACTTTAAGAGATTTTTTAAATTAATTCATAAAAGGAATGGCTCCTTGCGTATAGTTAAGAAACAAGTCCTTTATAGACTTAGTAGCTCGATACGCAGGGGGTCACTAGTTAAATGTATGCTAAATTAAAAACAATTATTTTAGCCTTTTTAATGATCGGTATAACTTTTATTATTATTTTATATCCTGACGCTACACTTCAAGCGAGTGTACGTGGCCTAAATACCTGGTGGGAAATTGTCTTCCCATCGTTATTACCTTTCTTCATTATGGCCGAGCTTCTCGTTAGTTTTGGCATCGTTCGATTTATCGGTGTACTTTTTGAACCGGTTATGCGGCCTTTATTTAACGTTCCTGGGGCAGGTAGTTTTGCCTGGATTTTAGGTATGGTTAGTGGCTTTCCTTCCGGGGCCAAAATAACGGTTATGTTGCGCGAGAAAAAAGAAGTATCGCAATATGAGGCCGAACGACTTCTTTCCTTTTCAAATGCAGCAAGTCCACTATTTATTTTTGGTGCAATTGCTGTTGGTTTCCTCCATCATGTGAAGCTCGGCATCATCCTTGCACTTAGCCATTACATAAGTAATATTATCATTGGACTTATGATGCGCCAACATGCTCGGCACAAAGATGCCCATGAAACTATAGGAGATAACCATAAAAGTCGAATGTTTCAGTTCAATTTTTATATTCGCCGCGCTTTTCAACAAATGCACCGTACCCGTATAAAAGAAACTCGTCCCTTCGGTAAATTACTTGGGGACGCTGTATTAGTCTCTGTTCAAACTTTATTAATGATTGGTGGTTTTATCATATTATTCTCTGTCTTAACGACGTTGTTACATGAAGTGAACTTTTTCCAAGTTGGTTATGTAATCTTTACACCGATTTTACAAATATTTCTCATCCCGCTTGAAGTAGCACCAGCGTTTATTACCGGTCTATTTGAAATTACAATGGGAGCAGAAGCAATTAGTAAAACGACAAAGTTATCAATCGCTTGGCAATTATCATTGATAAGTTTTATTTTAGGCTTTAATGGGCTGTCAATCCACGCCCAAGTAGTTAGTTTAATTGCTTCTACAGATATTCGCTACTTTCCCTACTTAATCGCGAGAATCTTTCATGGTTTTATCGCAAGCGGTCTTACATTGATCTTATATCATATGTTTATGAAAGATAAGGGACAAATAATCGATACATTGTATAAACCGTCGAAAATATCTTCCTTTTTATTAGAAATAACAACATTTTTCAAATCATTTGGACCTATTTTCACCATTTTGACCATTAGCATTGCAACGGTTATTTTATTCTTTCGTTGGTTACGTTCCCTGCTTTGAAAACTTTTCTTGTAAAGCTTGAGCTACACCGTCCGGTACTAAATCTTTTATATTACCGTGATAGCGGGCTACTTCTTTAACGATACTGGAACTTAAATATGAGTATTGCGTATTTGTCATCATAAAGAACGTTTCGATTTCTGGTTCGAGCCGTTTGTTCATCGAAGTAATTTGCATTTCATATTCAAAATCACTCACCGCCCGTAAACCACGTAAAATAGCATCGGCATTAATCGCCTTTGCATATTCAACTAATAAACCATCAGAGACATCAACTCGGACATTTGGAATATCTTTGACAGCCTCCTGAATTAATGACGCTCGTTCTTCTGCAGTAAATAACGGCGACTTAGAATGGTTATTAAAGATTACAACGACGACTTCGTCAAAAATTTTTGCACCGCGTTGTATAATATCTAAGTGTCCATTCGTAATTGGATCAAAACTTCCAGGGCAAATCGCTAATTTCTTTTCCACTGTTATTCCTCCTCTATTTCCCCTTCTGCCACTTTTAAAATTGTCACTGCAATTTCTTTACTATAGTTTCTTCTAAAGATTTCTTCATAATACACTTTGTCGTATATGAACGGGCTAGTGGGTGCATGTTCAATATAGAGATAGCCTCCGGATGTGACTAGTTTCCACTTTTTTATGTTTTCTAAAACCTTTGTATAAACCTTCTTGTCATAAGGTGGATCAATCAACACTAAGTCGAACAATTTCCTTCGTTTATGTAAGATTTCTAATGCTCGTATCGCATCATTTTGATAAACAGATGCATGCGATTCGATTTGTAAGTTGCGTAAGTTTTTACGTATCGTCTGAACAGCAGTCCGGTGACGATCGATAAAGGTAACTCGTTCAATACCACGACTTATTGCCTCAATGCCTAACGCACCACTTCCAGCAAATAGATCTAAAGCTTCTCCGCCATTGAAGTAAGGCCCCATTACATGGAAAACTGCTTCCTTAATTTTATCACTTGTCGGACGAGTTGCTTTATTAGGAACTGTGAATAGATTTCTTCCTTTTAACTTACCAGCTATTACTCTCATTGTTATAAACCTCAACTTTTGTCGATATATTTATTTTAAGGAAGAGGTAAATAATAAGCAATAGTTTTCTATTATTTGTAAGCGCTTTTTATTTTCTAACCAAATAAAAACCTTTGTACGAAATTGTACAAAGGTAACCGAAACGATTACTTATAATCATAAAGTTTTGCCTCATCTGGTCTAGCGTTTTCAAAGTCCGTTGAAATAAACGGTTTATAAGAACGTTCTACTTTCAGAACGAAAGGCAATTTTTCTAAATTCGCTTCTTTTTCATCAATTTCGTCGCGATTTACATAAATAATTGCAAAACGTCGACGACGCGACGCATAAATAAAATGACCGTATCGTTTCAGTTGTCGAATATTTTTTCGATGTTTGTACCAAACGATTAAAGCTTGTCGTTTTACTCGCATATCGATACTCCCTACTCTCCATGTTACACACTATTAATCAAGCAGAGCAACTACAGGCTTGTCCAGAAGCACATTTACCTGAAGCACATCCACCACTACTATATAAGGCATCGTCCCGTGGAACGATAATATGCTCGCTTACACTTTTTGCAATTACTTCACTTATATCATCTAAAAAACGTTGTAATTCCCGCTCCCTACGTTTAAATTCAGCTACAAGAGGATTTAAATCCATCTCTCGCTTAATCGATCGGACTTCGCGCATAATTTTGGCATAATCGGGATGATAGCGACCGAATCGTTCGACATCTTCGTATTGGTCTTTAATCGATGTAAAAGAACGGATTAACGCTGTCGCTGTAGGATCACTATACAACGTAATATACGCATCTTCATAGCGTTGCATTACTTCTGATTGTAAAATCATTTCTGCTAACGCTTCCGATTTATCTAAAATCGCTACATGTTCCATTGTAACAATCACTAATGAACACCCCCACTCTTCATTCATTTTACCATTGAATGTAGCGATTGTGAACATATTGAACATATAAAGGAGCGTTGTTTAGTTTAAGAGCTTAATATTTTAATATAAAGTTTTGCGTATAATACAGACGGTAGACACCGACCCCGAGATAATTGTATTCTTCACTTAATAACGTTTCTCTATGGCCACTACTATTAAGCCAACCTTGAACAGCTGCAATAGCATCAACGTGCTGGGCGGCGATATTTTCCCCTGCACCCACATAGTACACTTCCTTGGCTTCTAGACGTTCTTTTAAGCCCTTTCCATCTTTACTTTCATGTGAGAAATATTGATTTTCATACATATCTTTACTATGCAAATAAGCTACTTCGCTTACTACCTCATCGTACTTTACAGGCTCAAGATTGTGTCGTTTTCGGATAATATTCGTTAAATCAAAAATTTGTTTTTCCATTCCAGCTTGAATACTTTCCCAATCCTTATCGCTTAAGACGACCTCTTCCGGCAGAGTACCTCGATACTCCATTTCATAAAAACGTTGCGTTAAAAGGAGGTCCCCAGTCATAATTCGTAAGCCGGAAACTTTTTGGGTAAATGTATCGATATAACATTGAACGAACAAATTATCATCGAGCTTGATAAGGGGGTGGGTTTTCAAATCTTCATCATTTAATAAAAAAGTGTAATACGATATACCTTTTTCAAAAGTAACTTTTCTTTGGAGTGGATATTTTTCAACTACTTCAGCGAAAGAATCTCCAACGGAAATCGGCTCGCTATCAAGACTATTACCAATTGCAAAAACAGTTTCAACCTGTTCGTTTAATATGCCAACTTGTAAATAAGCTTCCTCATCACTATAGATCCACCATGTATAGCCATAGGCTGAAGGATCCTTACGCTCTGGTTCACCTAAGAGTTGCAATACTTCATCTCTTGTCTTATGTATTAAAGAAAAAACAGAGTCGTCAAATTGTATCGGTTCTTTTTTCAATTGTTGTTGTGTCTCAATTTGTGGAAGTTCATCCACTTTCACTTGCTCCATTTGCAATACGTTATATAAAAGAATCGACAAAAAAGCTGCAATCGTAAACAAAAGTACGAGTAACGTCCAT
>Ga0079226_10000304_pt1 | contig 33136 bp, 29 predicted proteins | sample Poulit2014_FD_76345 | JGI IMG/M metagenome (GOLD analysis project Ga0079226, IMG submission 76345) | Agricultural soil microbial communities from Georgia to study Nitrogen management - Poultry litter 2014 | ecosystem: Environmental > Terrestrial > Soil > Agricultural land | place: USA: Georgia...
CATTTTCGTGGTTGAAACGTCCCAATAAAGCTAGTCTATAAGCGCCGTTAATTTTTAGCGGCTCATCTTTACTAGTTAAGTCAAAGGCATTTGGTTCCAGAGAATCAAGCACTTGATAATCTCCCTTTTTATGACCATAGCTGAGTAAAGGCACCTGGTTTTTCTGACAGGTTTCTTCTAAAACATCGAAGTAATCACTATCCTGATTGATCACCATTTGTTTGCTGTTTAACAGCAATTGTCTTTTACAATTAAAATAATCCTCAAAAGTCGGATGTTCGATGGGGCTGATGTGATCCGGGCTGATATTTAAAAAAACGCCTATTTCAAAAGTTAGACCAAAGACTCGCTGGGTTTTATAAGCTTGGGAGGAAACTTCCATTACTAGATACTTAATTCCATGCTCACAAGCAATTGCCATTTGACGATATAAATCTAGTGCTTCGGGCGTAGTTAATTTAGATTCAAAATAGCTCGTTCCATCAAGAGTTGTTTCTTCAGAAGAGAAAAGAGCTACTTTATGATCAAAAGCCTCACTCAACATTTGACTGACAAAATAGGCGGTAGTCGTTTTCCCTTTTGTTCCAGTGATCCCGACTTTATATAATTTATCTTGCGGTTGTTGATAAAAAGCTTGCGCGATCAAGGCCATGCTTTTTCTAATATCATTTACTAGAAGGACTTGGCCAGCTACTGCGTAAGGAACTTCTGAAAGATAAAACTTTACCCCCTGGTTGACGGCATCTTGTAGCATTTTCTGGGTGAAATGGGCTCCTTTACAGAAAAAAAGCGTATCTGCTTGAATATCACGTGAATCGTATGAAAGATAATTAAAAACATCAGCAGACAGCTCAAAAGGCTCTTTCAAGAGATGATTTTCTTTTAAGATAGTATAAACTTTTGATAATGTGATAGAATACATTCATTAGCACCTGTCTTTCTAGTCAAAACTTCTTCGTCATTATATCATAGGAAGACATTTTTATGAACTGGGCAAAGGGTTTATCAAGCTTTTATTAACTAGAAAAATGAGAAACTTAAGTTAGAGAGAATGTTTAAAAAATAGTTTGCTTAAAGTTTTGTTTCGAATTAAAATAAGAGTTACGAAACGAGAAAGTTGGAGAAAATAATTATGATGAATAATATGAACCCGGAAACTCCGGAATTAACCAACGAAGAAAAGATGGCCCGTGGTTCTGCCTGGATGACAATTGGTAATATTGGTTCTCGTCTATTAGGTGTTATTTATATATTACCATGGATGTATTGGTTGGGAGATGATCAACTACAAGCCAATGCGCTTTTTAGTATGAGTTATAATATTTATGCCTTGTTTTTAATGATCTCAACTGCCGGCTTACCTTCAGCTGTTGCCAAACAAGTAGCTTATTATAATTCTATCCATGAATATAAAACGAGCCAGCAGGTATTCAAAAGAGCATTGCAGTTAATGGCAGTTTTAGGGGTTGCTTTTGCTGTACTGATGTATTTTTCGGCGCCCTTTTTAGCCAGACATTCTGGCGGGGGAGCAAATCTTATTCCTTCTATGCGTACACTTAGTGTAGCTGTGCTAGTGATCCCAGTGATGAGTGTTATTAGGGGCTATTTTCAAGGACTGCAGAATGTAGCGCCTTTTGCGATTTCTCAGTTAGTAGAACAAGTAGCGCGGGTTTTGTATATGCTGATCTCAACTTTTGTGATTATGCGTTTAGGTAGTGGCAATTATGTAACAGCAGTGACTCAATCAACCTTCGGCGCCTTCATCGGAGCTTTAGCCAGTATTGCTGTACTGATGTATTTTTTACAAAAAGAAAGGGTTAAATTGAATGTTTTAGCTGATTTAAGTCCTAATAAAGTAAAAGTTGACACAACCAGACTCTTATTACAAACTATTAAAGAAGCTGTTCCTTTTATCATCGTCGGATCCGGGATCACCATTTATAAAATAGTTGACCAAGTGACCTTTATTCGGACGATGCAACATTTCACTACTTATACCAAGGAACAATTATCGGCTTTGTTTGCTTTGTTTAGTGCAAACCCTGATAAATTGGTCATGGTCGTGATTGGTTTAGCTACTTCGATAGCGGCAGTTGGCTTGCCTTTAGTTACCGAAGCTTTTGCAAAAAAAGATGATTTGGGTTTAGCTAGATTAACTACTAACAATCTGCAACTGTATGCTTTTATCATGCTACCCTCGACTTTGGGTATGATATTACTCGCCTATCCATTAAATACTTTATTCTATCAGCCCAACCATTTGGGGACTAATCTTTTGATCATAGCAGCCCTGTCTGGATTACTGCAAGGTTTATTCATGATGACTTCGAGTATGCTGCAGGGAATTTACAGGAATAGTTCAGCTATTCTATATTTTGCTATTGGCTTATTAGTAAAAATCATCAGTCAAGTTCCTTTGATTTACTTGCTAGAGTCGTATGGTCCTTTGCTTTCAACGACTCTTGGTTTTGGTGTTACCTGTTATCTGAACTTACGTAAATTACATCAAGAAACACGTTTTAATAAAAATCTGACTTTCCGAAGAGTCGTTTTAATTACTTTGATGACATTAGCGATGCTAATTTTTGCTGGAGTAACGCGAGGAATTTTTGGTTTGTTTTTAGATCCTGAACGTAAAGCTCAGTCTTTCTTGTTGATTATGGTCGTTGCCTTAGCAGGAGTCATTACTTATGTCTATCTGGCACTTAAAGTTCGCATAGCAGATAAACTATTAGGTTCAAAGATGGCAGCTTTAAGACAAAAATTAAAAATAAAATAATCATAAGCACTCGAAAACAGCTTATTTCGAGTGCTTTTTAAGGAGAAGTATTTAGTATGCGTTTGGATAAGTTTTTGGCTGATATGGGACTAGGCTCTAGAAAAGAAGTCAGGCAATTCATCAGGCAAAAAAGAGTAGTGGTAAATGGTACTTTGATAACAGTCGATAAATTCCAAGTTAAGGAAAAAAAGGATGAAGTACTTTTTGATAAAAAAGAAATCATTTATCAGAAATATTTTTATTATATGTTAAATAAGCCGGCAGGAGTCATTACGGCAACAATGGACAATTATGAAAAAACGGTACTCGATTTATTTACGGCTGAAGATTTTCGGCGAGATCTATTTCCAGTAGGTCGACTAGATAAAGATACAGAAGGTCTCCTGCTTATCACCAATGATGGAAAGTTAAGTCACCGGTTACTTTCACCTAGATATCATGTGGAAAAAGAATATTGGGCAAAAGTTACAGGAGTCATGAATGAAAAAGACAGTCAGTTAGTTGCAGCAGGATTAAAGATCGACCAAGGAGAAATCTGTCAGCCAGCTCAACTAACTATTGAAAAGATTGATTCAGAAAAACAGACATCGGTCATTCGCTTAGTTTTACATGAAGGAAAATTCCATCAGGTCAAGAGAATGATTCATGCATTAGGTAAAGAGGTAACTTACCTGAAAAGAGTACGAATGGCCGATTTGAAGATAGACCCCGAGCTTTCCCTCGGTAATTACCGTGAAATGACTGAAAAAGAAGTTACTTTGTTATTACTTAATAAGTAGTTCTTTATTCCATAATCCTGGCTTTGCTTGAATATGAACAGGCTCATGGGTAAAAGGGTGTAGTAACTCCATTTCATAAGCATGTAGCATTAAGCGGCCATTACTCTGTCTTTTTTGATAAAGAGGGTCACCAATAACCGGATGACCAATACTTGCCAAGTGCACTCTGATTTGGTGCGTACGACCAGTCTCTAATATACATTGGACTTGTGTTTGTTTTTTTTCAGATTTTATCACATGTACGTGAGTGATTGCATTAAGACCTTTTTTTTCATCGATGATTCTTTTTCTACGATCGTGCCGATTGCGTCCGATCTTTTTGTTGATGGTTAGATCGTCCCTTAGCTTTCCCTGGACGACAGCTTGATAAGAACGATAGATTTTCTTTTGCTCAAGGAGTCGATTTAAGATGGGTAAGACTAAAGGGTTTTTAGCAAAAAGGATCGCTCCTGAGGTCTCTTTGTCTAGGCGATGAACGACATAAGGATATGCTTTTTGTTCTGCAAGGTAAGCCGCCAGGTCATTTTGTAATGTTCCTTTTTCAGTCGGCTGGTTAGGATGAGTCTTGATACCAACTGCTTTATTGACTACAATTATGTGCTCATCTTCATAGAGCCGCTGAATATTTTCTTTTTCACCTAGGTAAACACCTTGGTAATGGTAGTCGGATTCTTCGATTTGCAGTGTAATAGAGTCTCCGCCTGTCACTGTTTGATGAAATTGAATGGCTTTACCATTACACCATATGTTTTTACGAACACGCAGAAAATATCGGATTTTTCTCGGTATCAGCCACTCTTTTTCAAGGAGTTCAGCAATTGTGATAGCAGGATGGCGGGTATTTAGAGTAATTGTATATCTCATTTTATACCTAGTTTCTTTTTTTAAACTATTGTATCATATTTAAAGGTTTTTTAAGAAAAATGCAAGTAATTTATAGCAATCTCGTGCTAAAATGGACAAGATTCTTGCGAAAATATAAAATTGGGATTTATATTGAGTAATTTATATTAGCTTGGATTTTTCGGGAGGAAAAACATGGACTTTCATCATCTAATCAAAGTTATAAAAGAATATTTACAGAAATTTTGGGCTTGGTTAAAACCTTATTTACAACAATTTCGCCACTGGCGTAAACGTTTTTGGAAAAAATACCATGTTAACAAAATTTTACTCTTATTAGGACTAATAGTGTTATTAGTTAGTAGTATCTACCTATTTTATATAGCTAAAACAACCAAAGTACAAGAACTAGAGGCTGGTTTAAAAGATGCCACGATCGTTTATGATGATAATGCTGAAGAGGTCGGCAAACTTTCGCAAAAAGGTACTTTTGTTGAGGTGAAAGATATGTCACCTTATTTAGTAGACGCAGTCATCTCAACTGAGGATCATAATTTCTATCATCATCATGGCTTTGATATTAAAGGAATTGCCCGTGCTGGCTTACGTGCTGTGATCCGCCGAAATACTTCAGGAGGCGGTGGTAGTACGATTACGCAGCAATTGGCCAAAAATGCTTATTTATCACTTGATCAGACAATTAATCGGAAGGCTAAGGAGTTATTTTTAGCAATCGAAATCGAAAAAAAATACAGCAAAGATGAAATTTTAGCAATGTATCTAAATAACATTTATTTTGATAATGGTGTCTGGGGCGTCCAGGATGCTTCAAGAAAATATTTTGGTGTAGACGCCAAAGATTTATCAGTAGGACAAGCAGCGACACTAGCAGGTATGTTGAAAGGCCCGTCACTATACAATCCAATCGACAATGCAGAAAATGCCACTAATCGTCGAGCGACGGTTTTACAGTTGATGGTGGATAATAATAAAATTTCCCAGGAGGTTGCTGATCAAGAAGGTAAAATTGCGATTGCCAGTTTGTTAAGTGATAACTATCAGCAAGATGAAGAAGGGTATCAGTATCCTTATTATTTTGATGCGGTAATTGCAGAAGCTGAAAACCAGTATAATATCAAAGCTGCCAATCTGATGAATCGCGGTTATAAAATTTATACAGCTTTAGATAAGGATTTTCAAACGGGTATGCAAAATGTTTATGATAATAATGGCTATTTTCCAGCAGATGCCAGTGATGGGACGATGGTCCAATCTGCCTCAGTTGCATTAGATCCCAATACGGGAGGCGTGCAGGCACTTGTGGGAAGAAGAGGGGAGCATACTTTTAGAGGTTTTAATTTTGCAACGGATATGAAACGTTCTCCAGGGTCGACAATAAAGCCGCTCAGTGTTTATGCACCAGCGCTTGAAGCCGGCTATATGCCTGATAGTACCTTAAAGGATGAACCTCAGGACTATTACAAATCCAAGAATTTTAGCGGTACATATCAAGGGGAAGTACCAATGTATCAGGCACTGGCTACTAGCTTGAATTTACCGGCAGTTTGGCTGCTGCATGAAATTGGTTTAAACAAAGGTTACAATAAAGCCAAGGAATTTGGTTTAAAATTAACTGACAGCGATAAATATTATGGGCTTGCCTTAGGTGGATTAGAGTACGGCGCTTCACCCCTTACGATGGCTGGAGCCTATCAGACTTTTGCCAATGGCGGTACACTTTATCGTCCGCACTTAATTACTAAAATCGTTGATGCTAGTGGAGCTGTGATCGTGGATAATACAAAGCCTAAAGGCGAAAAAATTATTTCTAAGGAGACTGCAAACGAGATGACCAGTATGCTATTGGGAACTTTTTCTAATGGCACTGCTGTGAGTGCAAATCCAGCAGGCTACACCATGGCAGGCAAAACCGGGACAACAGAAGCTAGTTATGATGAAAATAAAAATAATGACCAGTGGATCGTGGGCTACACACCTGATACAGTGATTTCTACCTGGCTGGGTTTTGAAAAAAGTGATAAAGAACATAATTTTATTGGAACAAGTGGGGAAGTTGTAGGAGCAGTTTTTAAAGCAGAAGCAGAGCAGATGCTGCCTTATAGTCAGAATACCCAGTTTCCTGTAGCAGATGCTTATGCGACTGGCGGCAAAGTGGTGGCAGCAAGCGATGTCACCCAAAATAGCGAAACAGATCAAAATTGGCAAGAAGGAGTCGATCGTTTTAAAGATGATGCTAAACAGGGCCTGGGTGAATTTGGTGAGAAAATCAAACAAGGTGGTAGAGAGTTGTTTGATCAGTTTAAAAATTATCTGCCATAAAAGAATTCGCATCACAGAGCATGGCATGTTACAATACAATAAACAAAGAAAAAGTGAGGAAGGTAAAATATGGCAAATATTTATGATACAGCCAATCAATTGGAAGGCGAAATCCGCGAGTTAGACCAGTTTCAAGCACTAAGTGATTCTTTTGAAGAATTAAAGAAAAATAAAGAATCTTATGAGCTTTTTAAACAATTTCAAACTTTTCAGCAAGATCTGCAAAAAAGGATGATGGAAGGCGAAGAAATGACAGATGATGATGCCCAAAAGGCTCAAGATTTAGCCATGAAGATTCAAAAAGAAGAACTGATCAATGATTTAATACAAAAAGAACAAGCTTTTAGCACTGTAATTAATGATATGAATAATATTATTATGAAACCTTTGCAAGAATTATACGAAGGCTAATAAAGAAAGGCTGGTTAATTAATCAGCCTTTCTTTATTTTAATGCTATATTTTTACCAAAATCTTGATTTTGGATCCAATGACAAACATTTTGAGCTTGTTCTTTAGTGAAACCGTAGAAAAGAGTATGACCATTTTTAAAAAAAGTAATTTCAAAATTCTTGTATTGTAACTTTAATGCGATAGGATTTTGTTGATAAGTTAAATTTTTCCTGGTACAAAATTCAGCTAACTGGTCAAGCGATAAATGAAAAGTAGTTTGGAAAACATGGCCGCAAGTTTCTGTCAGTTCAGTAGAGTGATTCTTTTTTTTGCTGCCACAAATAGGGCAAGACTCTCTTTTATTTACTCTAAAAGAAGAGACTTGTAAAGGCCAAGCTTCAATCATATAAAGTTTTTGGAAATCAAGCCGTTGATCTTTAACTAAATATTGTAGTGCTAAAGACACTTGAATACTTGAAATTAATGGGATCAATGGAGTGATAACACCTACTGTATCACAGCCTTTTTGTTCTAATTGAGATAATTTAGGAAAAACACAAGATAGGCAAGGTTTTTCAGCTGGAAACAGGGCCATTACTTGACCAGAGGTAGCTGCACAAGAAGCAAAGACAAAAGGCAGTTGATAAGCTAGACAATAGTCATTGATCAAACGACGTGCTAGATAATTATCAGTGCAATCTAGTACTAGGTCGAGTTTTGGAAATGTATGGAAAAGGGCTTGATCAAAACGTTCTTGGTAAATTTCAATGGTTGCTTTAGAATTGATTTTTAGTAGTTTTTCTTTAGCAGCTAAGACTTTAGGTCTTTTTTTTCGGGCATCCTGTTCAGTAAACAGGGTTTGCCGCTGTAGATTACTTTCTTCAACAATGTCATTATCTACTAAAATGATGTGTTGTACGCCTGTACGGATCAACTGTTCAGCAGTGTAGGTACCCAAGGCGCCACAACCAATAATTAAAAGAACAGCTTGCTTAATTTCTTCTTGTCCAGCAGCTCCAATCTGGTCGACACGAATTTGACGGTCATAACGATTCATATAAAGTCCCTCATTTGTAATCATTTTCTTTCTTTACGATAGCACATTTTTGTGAAAAAGCAATCAGACAAAATAAGTTAGGAGTAAAAAAATGGATGAACTAACACACTTTAACCAACAAGGTCGAGCTAAGATGGTCGATGTGAGTCAAAAATCAATTACAAAACGAGAAGCCACGGCTCAAGTTAAAGTCATGATGCATGAAGAGACCTTACAGCGCATTAAAGCAGGTAAAATAAAAAAAGGTGATGTTTTGGCGGTAGCTCAAACAGCAGGTATTATGGCAGCTAAAAAAACTAGTGAGTTAATACCCATGTGTCACTTACTACCTTTAGAAAAAGTTGATATAGCTTTTTCAGATAATGATAAAGATATACTAACGATTTTAGCAACAGTCAAGTTATCGGCTAAGACTGGTGTAGAAATGGAAGCTTTAACAGCTTGTCAAGTAGCAGCTTTAACAGTTTATGATATGTGCAAGGCCATGGATCGCGGCATGCAGATCACTGATTGTCATCTGCTTGATAAAAAAGGCGGAAAAAGTGGTCATTTTGTTTATTCAGAAAAAGCATAACGTTTGTAGATAAGCAAAAATCTTTAAAATTATATTAAAAAATCTTGTTTAAAGAAACAGAAAAAAATTAAGGTTCCAAAACAAACTTTTTTGTTTTATAATGGAATTGTAAACGTTACTACTTTAGAGTAATTATAGTAGGAAGGAACCCCTGTTATGGCAATCATTAAATTACAGTATGAACCGATCGATACTGATTTTTATTATCAGCAATTAAAAGATCCGCATTATGGTGGAATTGTGAGTTTTGCTGGGACTGTACGTGAATGGACCGATGATATTCAGACCCGATCCATTGAATATACTGCGTATGAAGTAATGGCAATTAAAGAACTAGAAAAATTAGCAGTTGTTATAGAACAGCAAGGAGCTAAGGTCGTAATTGTTCATCGTCTTGGTAAATTAGCTTTAATGGATGAAGCTGTTTTTGTAGGCGTAGCAACCCCGCATCGTAAAGAAGCCTTTGCTGGCTGTATCTATATCATGGATCAGTTGAAAAAAACAGTACCGATTTGGAAGAAAGAAAACGATAGCGATTCAGTACGTTGGGGAGGGATAGAAGATGGAAAAAAAGATTAAAGCTTTTGCTTATTTAGGTGAGAAACTTCAGCATGAAGTGCAAGTCGACTTACCGCTGCAAGTAAGCAAGGCTATCATTTTAGATAAGCTACAAAAACAATTTCCACAATTCAAACAAGAGATTGATGAATGTAGTGTGGCGATAAATCAAGGTTTTGCTGGGGAAGAAATTTATTCAGTGACAGAAATAGATGAAATTGCTTTGATACCGCCAGTAAGTGGGGGATGACTTTTATGTTAGAGAAATGTCCGGTATTAACGGATAAATTCAATCGAGTGCATGATTATATACGCATTTCAGTAACCGATAAATGCAATTTACGATGTGTTTACTGTATGCCTGCAGAAGGATTACCTTTTTTCCCCGATGAAAAGGTACTTAGTTGTGAAGAAATTGTTCAATTGGTACAAAATTTTGCTGACATGGGGATAAAAAAAGTGCGTTTAACCGGTGGAGAACCTTTGATGCGCAGTGATATTGTTGAAATTATTGCTGGTATTGCAAAAATTCCAGAAATTGAAGATATTTCAATGACGACTAATGGCTTAGCACTACCGCGTATGGCAAATAAGATTTATGAGGCAGGGCTAAATCGGTTAAATATTAGTTTGGATACTTTTGACAAGCAACGTTATAAAGAGATTACACGAGGCGGAAATTTAAATCGTCTGCTTAAAGGAATTGAAGTTGCCAGTCAACTGCCTTTTGATAAGATTAAAATTAATACAGTAGTAATTAAAGGACAGAATGATCATGAAATACAAGACTTTCTAGCTTATACTTTAAGTCATGACGTAAATATTCGCTTTATTGAGTTTATGCCGATCCAGCAAAAAGAAACTGAGTGGGAGAGTCATTATCGTGGCTTAGAGACAGTATTTGATGTCTGTGAAGCAAATAACTGGCAGTATGATGCCATTCAATTAGATGGTAACGGTCCGTCAGAAAACTATCGTATTAAAGGTGCTCAGGGAAGCTTTGGTCTAATCCATCCAATCAGCTGTAATTTCTGTGAAAGCTGCAATCGACTTCGTATTACAGCAGATGGTTATATTAAATCCTGCTTGTATTGGGATGAAGAGACAAATATTCGCGATGATATTTTCTCATCTTCAGCCTTTTATGAAAAGGTTCAGCAAACGTTGTCAAATAAACCAAAGAATCATGAGATGGCGCTACTTCATCAAGATGAAGTTAAACATAAAAAACCAACTTGGCGTCATATGAGCCAAATTGGAGGATAAGATAAAAAAAGGGTGGGAAATATTTTCCAACCACAATAAATTTTCGAACTTTTTAGGATTGCTCCTGTGGTCCGGCAGGTCCTCGTCGCAAAAGATGAAACTTGCTGAATCGCAGTGTCTAATTTTCGCGAATGAGTGTTGGAGAATATTTATGTCCCAACCTTTTTTTATTTGGAATAATCAATTGCAGTTCGCTATATCTTGTTAAAGATAACGAGAAAGACTTGACTATTTGCTAAATGCTTTCTATAATTAGTTTAACTAAAAAATATTTATTCAATAAAAATATTTTTTTGTACTAGTACAGAATGTTTATTTTAAGAAATGGTATTTTGTACGAAATAAATGTGGCCAGTTGAAGAATAATTGGAAGCGTTTAAAAGGTGGTGTATGATGCAAATAACTGAAGCAACAGCAGTTGTCCTATGTGGAGGGAAAAGTAGTCGAATGGGCTTTGATAAAGCGCTATTAAAAATTGATCATCAGTATGTAGTACAAAAAACCTGTCAGAATTTACAAAAAATTTTTGCTGAAATTTTACTAGTGACCGATCGAAAAGACAAATTTCCTGATCAAATTCAAAGGCAATACTCTATAGTAGAAGATGAATTTTATCAAAAAGGACCTTTGGGTGGTTTGGTAACGGCTCTACATCATATTAAAACACCTTACTTATTTTTAATTGCATGTGATATACCGAATGTCTCCCTAACAGATATTCATCAATTATATGAGCAGATACAAGACCGACAAGTCGTATTATTTGCTGATAATTATCTAGAGACTTTGTTTGCTTTTTACCATCAAAGTTGTTTACCAATTCTTGAAAAGCAATTAGAGAAAGGCGAATTAAAAATTCGGACAGCTTTCTCTAAATTAGATGTAAAACAAGTAAAAACGCCTCATTTAATATTAAAAAATATAAATGAGCCTAACGAATTAAATGAATGGAAGTAAGAAGGAGAGAATTATCATGAATAGCTTATCAATTGAAGAAACAATGCATACCTTATCAGCTAAAGCCAAAAATAAAAGCCAACTTTCGCTGGCAAAATTAATTTTATTAGGAATTATGGCAGGTGGTTTTATTGCCTTGGGTTATTTAGCATTTATTCGAGTATCCGCAACAATGCCCAAAGAATGGGGCAGCTTTTCAACTCTTTTAGGAGCCGGACTCTTTCCTATCGGACTCATAGGTATTACTTTTTTAGGTGGTGAATTAGTCACCGGAAATGGCATGACAATGATGTTTGGCCTGTTAGAAAAGAAAGTATCTTTTGCAGATGTGATCCGAAACTGGACTTTAGTTTTGTTAACCAATATTGTTGGAGGTCTGCTTGTTGCCTATTTTTTCGGTCATGTTGTCGGTTTAACAGAGGGAGATTTTGCTGCAAAAACAATGTCCGTTGCTTTAGGGAAACTGGCAGATTCACCTGTACAAATGTTACTTTCGGGGATTGGCTGTAATATTTTTGTTTGTATGGCCGTTTATCTGGCCACAATGAGTAAAGATATTGTCGGAAAAATGTTCGGTATATGGTTTCCTATTATGATTTTTGTTGTTTGTGGTTTTCAACACGTAGTTGCCAATGCTTTTATCCTGCCGGCTGGATTTTTTGCCGGTGCAGATATTTCACTGGCTGATATGCTAAAAAATATTTTCTTTGTTTTTGTGGGAAATGAAATTGGCGGTTCGATTTTCTTGGCATTACCCGTTTATTTATCTGTTAGTAAACCTGCAGATGAATTAAACACAGAAAATGTAAAAGAACAGGTGGTACATGAATGAGTGCAGAAGTATCTCGGTTACTTCAAATTGGTTCAACCGGTCGTAATAGTGGGAAAACAACGCTTGCGGCAGAAGTGATCAAAAAATATAAAAATCAGATTCCAATTGTCGCCTTAAAGATTATTACGATTACGGGAAAGCGCGGAATATGTCAACGCGGAACGGTCGGTTGTGGTATCTGTACGAGTATTGATTCGGGTTATGAATTGATTGAAGAAGAAAATGTTCGGGGTAATAAAGATACTATGCAGCTGTTAAGATCAGGAGCAATGCAAGTTTTTTTGCTTAAGGCATTTGAAGACTCTTTAAAGGAAGGTTTCTATGAATTTCTAAAACAAATACCTAAAGATGCACTGATCATTTGCGAATCAAATACTTTAAGAAAGTATGTAAAACCAGGTCTATTTATTATGATGGACAATCGAAAAAAAAAGATGAAACCTACAGCCCAAGTGGTCTATGATCTGGCAGATAAGGTTTTAACAACAGCAGAAGTTGAAGCAGTTTCAATCGAAAAACAAAAATGGCAATTAGCACAAGCTGTTTGCTTATAAAAAAGAGGTTATGAAAAATGACAGATTTAAGTTTGGCACGAAAAATAGAAATTATTGACCATTATGATAAAAATCCTGAACAAGTTTTAAATATTTTAGTCGATATGCAGTTTGAATCAGAGGATGGTTATATTGACCAAGAGACCGCTCAGCTGGTTGCTCAAGAACTAAAAGTAACTGAGACGCGTGTATTTGAAAAACTAACTTTTTATTCGATTTTAAAATACAAACCGCAGGCGCGATATGTATTAAAAATTTGTAATAGCGCTCCTTGTAAATTTTCTGGAGGTTCGCTGGTTCGTGATGCTTTAAAAGAAATCTTAGGTGTCGATGAATATGAAGAAACGCCGGATGGTCAATTTATGTATCATGGAGTCCCATGCATGGGCGTGTGTGATCAAGATCCAGTGATTAAAATTAAAGACCAGGTGTTTGCTAATTTAGATTTTGAAAAAATTACCGAATTGATCACAGAGTTGAAAACCGGCAAGTATCCAGAATTATAAGAGGTGAAAAAAATGACAAAACAGAAGATTTTAACTCAGCGTTTTGGGCGAATGCACAATCCAGCGGATATTCAAGAATACATGAATCTAGCGGGTTATGATGGTTTGAGAGCTGCTGTAAGAATGGATAAAGAACAAATTTTAGATGAATTAGATACAGCCGTCTTAAGAGGGCGCGGCGGTGCGGCTTATCCGGCAGGGAAAAAATGGCGCCATTTATTTGAATCCAGAGGGGATACCAAATATATTGTTTGTAACGCAGATGAAGGAGAACCCGGGACCTTTAAAGATAAGGCGATTATCGATTTTGATCCTTTGAATTTAATCGAAGGAATGACGATTGCAGGTTATTTGTTTGATGCACACCAAGGGTATATCTATATTCGAGGAGAATACCGACACTTACATCAAAGACTCGAAGAAGCGATGAATAATGCGCGACAAATGAACTTATTAGGTAAAAATATCATGGGGATTGTGGGCTTTAATTACGATATTCGAATCGTATCCGGTGCGGGTGCTTATGTTTGTGGTGAAAATTCCGCTTTATTAAATTCAATTGAAGGAAAAACGGGTCGGCCACGAGTAAAACCTCCTCATTTAGCAGATGTAGGTCTCTATTTGAAACCCACTTTAGTAAATAATGTAGAATCCTATGCCAATATTCCTTATATTGTTAAAAATGGCGGTCAGGCTTTTCTTGATCTGGGAACAAAAGATGGCGGCGGAACAAAATTAATTTGCTTGTCTGGCCATGTTAAAAATCGTGGGATGTATGAAGTCGAATTGGGAACACCTTTACATGAGATTTTGTACTCTGATGAATATGGTGGCGGCAGCAGTACGGGGCGCCCCTTGAAATTCATCCATTTTGGCGGACAATCGGGTCCCATTGCAGCAGTGGAGGATTTAAAAGATTGTGTCTATTCTTATGACGGTATGTGGGATAAAAATGTAACGATCGGTTCTGGAGCCATCGTGGTCATGGACGAGAGTGTATCAATGATCGATTATTTGGTTGAAGTCGCTGCCTTTTTTGCGCATGAGTCTTGTGGCAAATGTACGCCTTGCCGAATCGGAACCTTAAGGGTATTGGAAATGTTACAGAAATTCCAGCAAAAAGCAGGAATTCCTGGAGATAAGGAACGCTTTGATGCGATGCTGACTCACATTACCCAATTATCGGCATGCGGTTTGGGCCAGTCGGCTTCCGTTGCTATATTTAGTGGAATGAAAGCTTGCCCTGAAGAATTTGAAGATGTGATTGATACAAGGGAAAAAGAAGTACAGGAGGTAATGTGGTAATGATGACGATGACTCCAACACAAACAAAAACTGTCACTTTAACAATTGATGATCAGGAAGTAACGGTTCCTAAGGGAACAACTCTATTAACGGCTGCTCGAAAAATCGGCATTGATATTCCTACCCTTTGTCACGTGAAAGAATTAGCACCTGACGGTTCTTGTCGGATGTGTGTAGTCGAAGTAGAAGGAGGGCGTAAGGGGGGATTAGTCACTGCTTGTACTGCCCATGCTAAAGAAGGTATGGTAATCCATACGCATAATAAAAAAGTCAATGATTCAAGACGTTTTGTGCTTGATCTGCTATTAAGTAACCATAAATTGGAATGTTTTAGCTGTGCCAAAAATGGTGACTGTAAATTACAGGAATATTCGATGGAGTACGGTTTAGCAGATACGAGTTTTACCGGCAAAAGGCAACCGCAAAATCAGATTGATGATAGTAATCCGTTTTTCACCTATGACCCTGAAAAATGTATCATGTGTCGTTCCTGTACCCGTGTTTGTCAATTGCGTCAAGGACGTGATGTGATCAGTGCCGCCAATCGTGGCTTTGATACAAAAATGTTACCTTGTTTTGGCGAAAACTGGAGCCTTTCTGACTGTGAGTCTTGTGGGAATTGCGTCTCTGTCTGTCCAACAGGTGCACTTTCAGTCAAGGAAGGCGTTAAGTTTAGAAAATGGGAAACAACGAAAGTCAAAACTACTTGCCCTCACTGTGGTACTGGTTGTCAAGTAAACTTATTAGTGAAAAATAATATGATCGTAGGCGCTGAACCAGCCAATGGGGCAGCCAACAAAAATCTATTATGTGTCAAAGGAAAATTCGGCTCTTATAAATTTGTGGCTTCAGAAGATCGTTTAACGACTCCGTTGATCAAGCGTAACGGGAAATTTGAAGCAGCGAGCTGGGATGAAGCAATGAGCTTAGTGAGTCGTAAATTTAGCGAAATCAAAGAAAAACACGGAAGTGAAAGTCTTGCAGGTTTTTCTTGTTCACGCTCCACCAATGAAGATAACTTTGTATTTGAAAAAATGGTACGTACAGCATTTGGTACTAATAATGTCGATAACTGTGCCCGTGTTTGTCATTCAGCTTCTGTTCATGGATTAGCCCTGACAATGGGAAGTGGAGCAATGACGAACACAATCGAAGATATTACGACGGATGTTGATGTAATCATGTTAGTGGGTTCAAATCCAACCGAAGCTCATCCGGTGATCGGCTCACAAATTCGTCAAGCGGTGCAAAAGGGTACCAAGTTGATCGTGGTTGATCCTCGTAAGATCGATTTAGTTAAAAATTGTGAATTACACTTACAAGTAAAAGCAGGGACGAACGTAGCCTTTGCGAATGGGATCATGAATGTTATTATCAATGAAGGTTTACAAGACCGGAAATTCATTGAAGAACGTACCGAAGGTTATGAAGAATTAAAAGAAATGGTCAAAGGGTATACTCCTGATATTGTGGCAAAAATTTGTGAAATTGATAAAGAAGATTTGATCAAGGCTGCACGTTTATACGCCAATGCGAAAAAAGCACCGATTATTTATTGTCTAGGGGTTACCGAGCATTCGACGGGGACTGAAGGCGTCATGAGCATGTCGAATATGGCAATGTTAGTCGGAAAATTAGGCCGCCCAGGTTGTGGGGTCAATCCTTTACGGGGTCAGAATAATGTACAGGGCGCTTGTGATATGGGAGCTTCACCTTTTGATTATCCAGGTTACCAGAAAGTACACTTCCCGGAAATCAGAGAAAAATTTGAAAAAGCTTGGGAAACTGAACTGAATCCTAATATTGGAATGACCTCTACTCAAGTTTTACCAGCAGCCATCAAAGGGGATGTCAAGGGACTCTTTATCTTCGGGGAAGATCCAATTGTAACCGATCCGGATACGAGTCATGTACGCAGAGCCTTAGAAAATCTCGACTTTTTAGTCGTGGATGATTTGTTTATGACAGAAACGGCTGAATATGCAGATGTTGTGTTACCTGGAAAAGCTTTTGCTGAAAAAGATGGAACCTTTACCAATACCGAGCGTCGTATCCAACGAATTCGTCAAGCAGTGGAAGGGCCCGGACAATCACGGGAAGACTATCAGATTTTCTGTGACCTGGCAACCCGTATGGGTTATCCGATGAGCTATCATCATCCAAGTGAAATCATGGATGAAATTGCTTCAGTTGTGCCGAACTTCGGTGGCGTAAATTACGATCGCCTGGAACAAGATCGAGGACTGCAATGGCCTTGTAAGACACTTGATGATCCAGGGACTCCAATTATGCATGTCGGTAAATTTACTAAGGGGAAAGGCTCCTTTAAGGCAATCACATATAAACCATCAAGAGAACTACCGGATAAAGAATATCCTTATCTGATGTCAACCGGTCGTATGTTGTATCATTACAACACACGTGCGATGACGGGAAGAACGCCAGGAATCAATCAGATTTCGAATAAGTCTTATATTGAAATCAATACTGAAAGCGCGAGACAAATGGGGATCACCAATGGAGATAAAGTGAAAGTATCTTCTCGTCGTGGAGAAATTGAGACCACGGCTCGAGTGGGAGATCGTGTAAGAGATGACTCCGTCTTTATGACTTTCCATTTCTCAGATGGAAATGTGAACGAATTGACCAACGCAGTTTTTGATGATATTGCCATCATTCCAGAATATAAGGTGTGTGCGGTTGCCATTGAACCAATAAATGAAGTTGTCTGAAAAGAGGAAAAAATGTGTTAGAAGTAGAACAAGCAGTGGCACTCTTAAAAGAAAATTTTCATAAGCAAGAGCAGACAGAGCTCGTTGCACTTGAAAATAGTTATGGACGAGTGACTGCCGAGGATATTTTGGCACCGATGGATATTCCCAACTTTTCAAAAGCTGCGATGGATGGTTTTGCGGTAAAAGCAGAGGAGACAGTAGATTGCCCGGCGAAACTACAGGTGGCAGCCACCACTTATGCAGGCGATCCACCTGAAGACGCTGTAAAAAAAACAAGCAGTTGTGTTCGCATTATGACAGGCGCACAGATTCCAGCCGGTTTTAATGCGGTAGTGAAAAAAGAAAACACGAAAACAATTGAAGAAGATCAAATTGAGGTCTTAAGCCCGGTGCAAAAGGGAGAAAATTATATTTGCCGAGGTGGGGACCTCAAGGCTAATCAAGTAGTTATTCCGTCTCATACAAAAATTGATAGTGAACAAATAGGCACTTTAGCCACTTTGGGTCTTACACAGATAAAAGTATTAAAAAAACTTCGCGTAGGTTTAGTAGCTACGGGCAACGAATTAGCCTCTCCAGGAGAAGCCTTGCAAGCAGGAAAAATTTATAATAGTACGGTTTATACTTTAGCTTCATATATAGAGCGTTTCAATGCAATTGTTGTTTTTCAAGAGCATTGCCCAGATGAAGTAACTTCTTTTGTAGAATTGTTAAATCAATATGAAAATCAAGTGGATTTAATAATCACTACTGGAGGTGTTTCAGTAGGAGATAAAGATTTTATTCCCCAAGCGATTGAGACCTTACAAGCTAAAAAAATTTTTCATTATGTCAAAATGAAACCAGGCACGCCTATGATGGCTTCTATTTGGAAGGATTCTCTTATTTTATCTTTATCAGGAAATCCACCGGCGGCAACAATTAATTTTCATCTCTTTTATTGGCCGTTGTTGTCTTATTTCTATAGCACACCAGAGTTTTTGCTGAAAATGGCTGAGGCAAGGTTAGCTCAAGACCTTTCTAAAAGGAATAAACTGACTCGGTATATTCGAGGAACGGTCAAAGACGGTGTTGTTTCATTACCAAAAAAAGATGGACACTATGCTCATGGAATGTATAACTGTATCGTGATTCAACCTGCCAATCAAACAATATCGTTGGAAGATAAGGTAAAAATTTATTTTTTACCTATGTAAAATAAAAAGATCAGGAGTTTGAAAGCTCCTGATCTTTTTATTGTCCATAAAAGAAATTAAAACTAAAAGAAGTTAGTGAAAATTGTTTTATAGACTACCAACCTCCTGTTGCGCCACCAAAAGAGCTCACGCTTTTTTTGGGGGGCAAGTAATCATTATTGTTGCTGGAATGAGCACTTAACAACTCAGTGTCAAGGCTTTAAAAAAAAGACAGATGCTTTCTAAAGGACCTGCCCGAATAATTATTTATAATCCGATTTTTCTTTCTGTTTTAAATTTAATTTATTTTTTGTTTGATTTTTCAGCACGGTTTCTGCCGCTTAGATTAGTAGTGACTGTTCCTAAGATATCAGACCACTTTTTTTATTTCCAGAATTGGTACCATTTTTTATTTTTTTGTTTTATTGATGCTAGCTCCGCTTCTAGTGCTTCTTTTTCTTGCTGCCAATTTTCTGTTGTTTTGAGTTGTTCTTCCAATTGCGCCAATTTTTCATCTTTTTGCTGCAATTCATCATCTATATTCTTACTTTCTTTTTCTTCATCATCATCTTTAGGTGGCTCAATGGCTAGATAGTGATGTAGTTCTTTAATCAATTTTTTATCTTCAGCATTTAGTTGCTGCTGCTGATCAATTAACTTTTGTAGCTGATTAATTTGTTTGTCTTTTATATTTAACTGTTCCACTAAGTAGTCAAAAGATTGGTTAAGCGGTTCTTCTTTATCATCTTTGGCTACTTCACTTTTTATTTCATCACCTAAATCATCAACGATTTTTTGCACACCATTAGTTTTTAAAAAAATCGTATTGTTCTCCTTATAATAGTCTTCTTCGGGTAATTTTTTATAACGATAAATAATCTTATCCCTCGAGACCCCTAACTCATTTGCTAATTCTGTAAGTGTTTTGCCTTCTTCTGCCATTTTCAGGTCTCCTTATCTAGTTACTACTTTGGTAATACCTAGGTAATTTTAGCACAAACTAACAAAAAATACTAATAAAAATTGAAAAAACTAAAAATAGCATACTTAAATGAGAGAAATTATTCTTTTTTATTAGTATAATCAAGAGAGTAAACGAACGTATTTTCGTTTTTTTACTGACAAATATTTATGTTCATGCTAAAATATTCAAAAAGGGAGGGTACTTGATGTTACGCTTTATTCACTGTGCTGATTTACATTTTGATCGTACATTTGAGGGATTACATTTACTGGATAATGAAGTGAAAAATTTACCTAGGGAAAATGAAAAAGTTCTAAGTAGAATTGTTGATTTGGCGATAGAACAGTCAATTGACTTCCTCCTTTTTGCAGGAGATACTTTTCATCAAAATCGTCCTAGCCTAAAAACTCAGCAACTTTTTTTTCAACAAATTAAGCGGCTGGAAAAAAAACAAATTGCCGTATATTTAAGTTTTGGCAACCATGACTATTATGATAGCAATAGATATTGGTTTGAATTTCCGGAAAATGTTCATTTATTTAAAGAAGAAGAAGTACAAACCATAAAAGGACAAACAAAGACAAAAGAAAAATATACTATCAGTGCTTTTAGTTATTTACATCCATGGATAACAAGCGACAAGGCAAAGGAGTTTCCTAAAAAAGAAACAGACTACCATATCGGTATGTATCATGGAGAAATGACAAGTGAACATTATGCCCCTTTCAAGATAACAGAGTTGCGCAGTAAAAATTATGATTATTGGGCTTTAGGGCATATTCATCTGCCTACTGTTCTTTCTTTTGAAGATGCTATCGTTTACTCAGGGACGGCTCAAGGGCATTCACAAAAAGAGAAGAAAGCAGCTGTTAATCTTGTAACTATAGAAAATGGACAGACCAGTTGGAAGTCAGTTGATGTTGCTACTGTTCACTGGCAGACAATTCAGCTGTCATTAAAAAATATTCAGCAGCAAAAACAAGTTTTAGCTAAAATCAAAGATGCGTTTACTGATCCAGAAAAAAACTTAGTTGAAATAAGTTTATTTGACGCTGAACAACTAGCTCAAAACGGGCTGAATGAAACTGACAAAAGAGAATTAATTGATTATTTAAATCATTATCTAAAAGATCAGGATATGGAGCAGCGTATTTTTAAAATCACAAATTTAGAAAATCAGAGACGGCAAAAGATTAGACTAGCACATGGCAGTCAGGAAGTTGCACAGCAGCTGATTGATATTTATAGCCAAAGTGATGTTTTTACTGAAGTGACACAAGATTTGCAAGATTATCCAGGTGTTCATCAGGCCCTTGATTTTTCAGTATTGCAGCAAGAGGCAATAGACCAGCTGAATCAACAACTGAAAGCAGATTTTGAGTGGGAGCAGATAGATGAAAATACTTAGAGCAGAAATTAGCGGTTTTGGTAGTTTTCGGGAACGGTCTTTTGATTTTTCACCAGCAAATCAACTTTTTTTTGGGGATAACGAAGCAGGAAAATCGACATTATATCAGTTTATTCTGGCTATGCTGTTTGGTTTCCCTAGTAAAGGAAGTAAAAAACAAGATTATACTCCGCAAGATGGCGCAGCCTATGGAGGGCGTCTTTTCCTGCAGGTCGAACCTTTTGATGAAGTGATTGTCGAAAGATTTCGTAATGTGAAAAGGGGTAAGCCGACAATCTATATCGATGGCAAAGAAAAAAATGAAAAGATATTGACAAATATATTAGCGCCATTAACAAAAGATAATTTTTGTGAGATATTTACCTTTCAGCAAGAACAATTAAATCAAATTGATCACCTGCAAGAAGAAAATTTACATGCTTCTTTGATTTCTTTAGGTGTTAGTGGAAGTCCTCAACTATTTGAGAGAATTTTGGAATATCAAAAAGAGAACCAAAACTTATTTAAACCACGAGCTAGAAAATTAAAATTAAATAGTCAGATAACTCAATGGCAATATTTAAGAAAACAGATTGAAAGTCAAGAAGAACAAGAGTCGAATGTACAGCAGGCTTATCAAGAGATAAATAAATATGAAGAACAAAAAGAAGAGCTTAAGCAAGAAATAAGAGTTTTACAAAATAACTTACAAACTTTAACTCAACAAGAGACTCATTGGGCGTTGTATGAACAATGGCAAGAACTGCAATCAGTCAAGCCTATGACTATAAACCAAAATGAACAAAAAAAATTACAAGCATTTTATCATTCTTATCAGAATTTAACTGAGGATATCCAAAAAAAAGAAGATGAATTAAGTCGTTTAGAGCAAGGACAGGAATCAGACCGTTACTTTTTTTTCTTAGATCATGAAAATGAGATTCAACGTTTATTAAAATTAGAAGGAACGATTCAAGCATTAGAAGAAAATGAAAAACAGTTGCTTGTTCAAGCACAAGAATCGGAAGGGAAAATGGAAGCTTTCAGTAAGAAATGGGGTCCGAAGAAAGACCAGAAGTTTTTACAAATTTTTTCTGTTCTGGATCAGTTAGAGTCAATAGAACAGCAATTAAAGCAGGAAAATGTTAAGAAGCAATGGTTAAATGAGCATAAACAGCAAGTGAAAAATGATATTGAGCATTTAGAAGAAAATTATCCTGAGCTGCTTAACACTATTCAGATACTGATCTCTAATAAAAGCCTATTTAGCCTTCTGATGGCTGTTGTCTTATTTATAGTAGCTTTTATGACATCATCTGTTATGCGTTTTTCAGTTTTGACAGTTGCCGTTGTTATTTTACTAATCAGCTTTTTTGTGCAACAGAAAAAACAAAAAATCACTACCGTAAAACCACTTTGGCAAGAGAAACTGGTGCAACTCGATAGTTATCTTGCAGAACTTTCAACTGAAGAAATAAATCTGCAAGAATTAGAACAGCAAGAAAGCCGACTACGACAGTCTGTTGAGTCATGTTTAGGTGACTATACAAGTATTTCAGCTTGGCGTATAAAAGCTGATAATTACCGTAGAAGTCAGCAGAATTATATTCATGAGCAAAAAAGTTGTCAAAAAATTCGAGAAAAATTACAAAATATAAAAAGTAAACAGCAGGAAATAACACGAAAATTTGATGTTTTATCAGATTGGCTGCCATTTGGTAATAAAAGTTTGCAGGAAAAATATGATTTAGCTGATCAATTCAATCAGCAGATGCAAAAAATTAAACTTTCACGTCTGCAACAACCAAGTACTCTCTTGGCTCAGCAATTAAAACAAAGCAAAAAGAATCGCGATGAACTTTTTGACCAAGTTGCATCTTTGTTAGAAAAAGCGAATATCAGTGAAGCAGCTGAGATCCCCTTATGGTTTAAACACTGGGAAAAGCTTCAGCGTCAACTCCAAAGAAAAGATGAACTACAACAAATATTAACTCCGATTTTTCAAGAAAAAATAACTAAGTTTGAGTTATCAGAAAAAATAAAGGAAAATCATCAAGAGCAAACAGACTTGCAAAATAAGATGAGACAGCTTTCTGAAAGGCAGCAACGTTTACAGCTTGAAGTTGAATATTTACAAAAAAACGGTAAGTTAGACGAACTGTATCAAGTAGAGAGCCGAATGAAGTCTGAAATTCAGGCGACGGCTTTGCGTTGGAGCCGCAATCAATTGTTGATTCGTTTTTTTAATGATTTAGCAACAGATCTTTCTGAACAACAATTACCGCAGTTACTAGAGCAAACCTCTTATTATTTTTCTTTGTTGACTCAACAACATTATCAAAAGATTGAACTAGTAAACGGTATTTTACAACTAAAAAAAGAAGAAAATATTTTTTCTGTGTATGATTTATCTACGGGAACCAAAGATCAATTAATAATGGCATTTCGTTTCTCTTATTTGTTTATGCAAAGAAAACGTCAGATTGCTCCTATAATTATAGATGATGGTTGGCTTCACTATGACAGCAAACGTAAAGCGACACTTGCACAATTATTGGCTGAGTTTAGTCAGTATTATCAAATCATCTGTTTGTCATCTGACCAAGAAATGGTAAGCTATTATCATAGTTTAAATCAGCTGATCAAAAAATTTAACGAGGTGGGAGAATGAAAAAAATTTGTGAACTTGCTGTAGATGAAGAGTTTAAAGGATTTGTCTTAATTAAAAACGCCGATGTTCGTATGGCAAAAAATGGTAAGACCTTTATTGCCTTTACTTTTCAAGATAAAAGTGGAACACTGGATGGGAAGTTTTGGGATGCTTCGCAAAAGGAAATTGATTATTATGAGGCTGGTCGTGTGGTCCTTTTAAATGGAAAGAAGGAGCTCTATCAAGGCAACCCGCAAATCAAGATTTATCGACTGCGTTTGAGTAAACCAGAAGAACCTAATGATCCAAGTCTTTTTATGGAGCAAGCACCAGTAAAACAAGAACAAATGGAAGAGGAAATCAATCAGTTATTATTTGAAATAACTAATCCTCATTGGAATCGTATCGTACGTTTTCTGTTGAATAAATACAAAGGTGAATTTTTTACTTATCCAGCAGCAAAAAAAAATCATCATGCCTTTAATGGTGGTTTAGCTTATCATACGACAACTATGCTTCACTTGGGTAAAGCTTTAGTGAAAGAGTATCCGCAATTAAATGCTTCTTTATTATATGCGGGAATTATTTTACATGATTTGGGAAAAGTATTTGAGTTAAGTGGAGCTATGGCAACGGAATACACGGTCGTAGGCAATTTGGTTGGTCATTTGGTTCTGGTGGATGAAGAAATTATCAAGGCCTGTCTTGCCTTAAAAATAAATGAAAATACTGAAGATGTGACTATTTTGCGTCATATGGTATTAGCACACCATGGTTTGTTAGAATATGGTTCACCGGTCCGGCCTAGGATCATGGAAGCAGAAGTCCTCCATCAAATTGATAACATAGATGCTTCTATGCAAATGATGAGTCAGGCTCTCAAAAAAACTGAAGCAGGAGAATATAGTGAACGTATTTTCGGGATGGATAATCGCAGCTTTTATTTACCAAAAGAGATATAGAATTAAGTGAGGCCACCAAGTTTGGCGACCTCACTGTTCTTTTATTTGGAAGAATCAGCGGTTGAATCAGCAGTTGAATCGGTGGTCGAATCCTCAGTGAATTGAGTTAAAATGCTGCTGAATGCATCATCCTTAATTTTGACATTAGCCTCTTTTAATTCTTTACCAATAACTTCCATAGTAAATTCTTGATCATTTAACTTCGTATCATTAGCGATTTTTTTAATTTTCTTTTCATATTTTGACATGTCATTACCCTTGTCCTGGGTTTTGTTCATTTTGATAATATAGTAGCTGACACCATAGCCAGTATTAACTTCAATAGGATCAGAAATTTCGTCATTTTTCATTTTCCATGCAGCTTCTTTTACTTCGTCTGGTATCGTTGTAGAAGTAGAATCAAATTTTACTTCTCCATTATCATCTTTTGAATCATCAATCGAATTTTTCTTTGCTATTTTACCAAAATCAGCGTCTTTTTTGTCTACTTGTTTCTTGACATCTTTGGCATCATCTTCTGAAGTAAGAGCGATGATTTGTGCGCTCACTTCTGGATGATAGCTTTCCCAGGCAGTTTTTAAATCTTTATCTGTTAACTTGACATGGGCTTTCAAGCCTTCTTGTAAGGCTAAGCTTTGCTTAATGTTTTCTTCTACTTCTTTTTGACTCATGTTAGCAGCCTTTAACTGAGCTTTAAAGGTCTTTTCATCACCAAAAGAGTTTTTGATTTGTTTTTGTACATCTTTATCACTAACTTTGTCGCCATACTTTTCAGTGAAGACTTGGGAGATAATCATATCTAAAACAATTTGCTGACTGTTTTGGTCAGTTTTGGCTTTATCATAAAAGTCTTTAACGGTAATTTTACCGCCTTTCATTGTTGCAATTTCATCATCATTTTTTCCTGAACAAGCTGCTAAGCTGACGACGCTTAACAAACAAGCTAGAGATAGAAAAATTTTTTTCTTCATATTCGCGTACACCCCTGTTAATAAGATATATTAAATGTTAACAGGTCTAACTATACCACAGTCTTTTTTGGATTGAAAAGGTTTCAGATGATTTTTCAAACAAATTTCATATAATTTAAACATCATCATTATCTAAGCTAGTTAAGTGCTCTTTTAAATGTTCGCTTTGTTCGTTAATACGTTCAAGTCTGGGTTCGACTTGAAAAGAAAAGGCGTCCATATCTTTTTTTAAAGAAGATTTTATAAATGGAATAGTCTCTTGAATTACTTCTTGAGTTAAAAGTAATTCTTTGCTAAAATTTTGAATACTATTTTTTAATTCTTTAGTGACTTCAGCAGTTTCATCAAAAGAGTCAGCCGTTTTTTCCAATTTTTCCTTCACTTTTTCTTGTGTTTTCTGCCCGCTTTGTGGGGCTAAGAGCAAACCACCTAGGCTACCAGCTGTTGCTCCAAAAAGAATTCCCTTTATAAATCCCTGACTCATATTATTTCACCTGCTTTTTGATTGCTTGGGCAATTTCTGTCATTTCTTTTGCGGTATATTGTTCAGAATGGTCTCCAAAGTGCATTGAAAAGTCATCTTCTTTACTGTAGCGTGGAATTAAATGGACATGAGCATGAAAAACTGACTGGTAAGCAATTTCGCGATTATTATTGATCACATTAATTCCTAGCATATCGGGAAAAACAGTCTGTAAAGCTCGTGTGATCTTAGGAATACGCCTAAACAAGTCTGCAGCTAATTCTTCGTCAAATTCAAAAATATCGGCTACATGTTTTTTCGGAATTACAAGAGTGTGTCCCTTGGTTACTTGAGTCAGGTCTAAAAAAGCGTATACTTTATCATCTTCATATACTTTATAACTTGGTATCTCTCCATTTTTAATCTTACAAAAAATACAATCATCCATCATCTATGACCTCCTTTTTCTTATCCTTACTTTATCATATTTTACTTGAATAAGACACGTTATCATCTATAGAAACTTGGAATTTGGTAAAAATCGGCAAATTGCATAGTTATTAGTTGAAAGAATTGATATTTATCAGTACAATGATTTGAGAAGAAACAAGGAGGAAGTTTTAAAATGTCATTTTTTACTTTAGCTGATACAACTGAGTTTGAAACCGTTGTGATCAGAGTAAAAAATCGTGATAAAATGATTGCTTTTTATCGCGATTTAATAGGCTTTACCTTGAAAGGCGAGGAAAACGCACTAGCAATCATGGAGATTGAAGAAGAGAAAAAAGAACGACTTTGGCTGGAAGAAAGTCCCCGAGCGGATGAGCATTTTGGTGAGATAAAGAAGCTGTACCAATATACGCTGACCCTAAACAGTGTTGCCGAATTAAGTGATTTATATGCACGCTTAGAAAAAAATGAATATCCTATTGTACATAGTGAATTTGAAGATGAGATTCGATTTGTATTATTAGATCCAGAAGAAAATCAATTAAAAATTAGAGTAAGGAATCAAGAACAGATTCAAGATAGGACTCAGCTTCTTGCGTTAGCTAAAGGTAAATTTGCTAAACTTTCTAAAGATAGTTCTATTCAGACGATTCATCTAAATGTAACTGATCAAAAAAAAGAAGCCAATTTTTTACAAAATATTTTAGGTTTTCAACTAGACTCAGATAATCCCAACCACTATTATAGTGAAAATAGAGATTTTGGAGTTACCTTACATTTTTCCAATAGCCAAGCTGTTAAAGTAGATCCGACTGAGATATTGGGCTTGGAAATCCTACGTTTTGCCGTTACTAAGACAGGGATGGAAAAATTAGAACAACATTTACTTAATTCTAAACAAGATTATTATATTGATAAAAAGAAAACGATTTTGACAATTTATGATCCACTTGGAATTGAATGGTGGTTCGTTAGTAAAAAATAATTTGTACTAGCTGAAATATAGTTTTCTGCTTAAACGCTGTCTATCTGTCAGCTTCTTTTAGAGGAGAGATCAATTGTATCCTAAAACCCAAAACTTAATTTTAGAACAGTGGCAAGAGGGAGTATATCCCGGTGTTATTTACTGTCTAATGGATGAAGATAAAGAAATAACTCAGGTTTTGGGAAATTCTATAAGCAGACCGCAGCCAGAGAAAATGACAAAAAACAGCCTATTTGATGTGGCCTCTTTGACTAAAGTTGTATGTACGACCACTGTGATCTTAAGCCTACTGGAAGACGGAAAAATACAATTAGATTCACCTTTACAAGTTTATTTGCCTGACTTTCGAAATGGAGATATTACTTTGCGGCATTTATTGACTCATACAAGTGATATTGTCAGCTGGATAGAACATCGTGATCAGCTGGATAAAGAAAGCTTACGGCAAGCCTATTTGCAGCTTTCCCCAGGTAAAAACCTAGGTAAAAAAGTAAAGTACACCGATAGTGGTATGATCCTGCTAGGCTTTATGATAGAAGAAATTTTTCATAGAGATGTTACTGATGTATTTCAATCGAAAGTATTGATGCCTTTACAGATGGGACACAGCTTTTTTTCAGATGTAAGGAGTACTGGCTTAGCAGTGGGAACTCAAACCGGCTTAACTAGAGGACTTACCCATGATCCTAAGGCTAGAATATTGGCTGAACACGCAGCGAATGCTGGCTTATTTACAACGATTGATGATTTGAAAAATTTTGTCCAGATGTATTTTGGTCAAATTTCCCTTTTACAGAGAAAAACCATATTATCTTTACTGAATAATTATGTACCAGCCAGTGAGGGTCAGCGTAGTTTAGGTTGGGAACTGAAGGATCACCAGCAAGTGTTGTTTCACACTGGTTATACTGGGACCTTTTTGGCTATTGATCCCTTAGGTAAACAAGCTTTTATCTTTCTGTCCAATCGGATTCATCCATACGATCATCGCCAGAGTTATATAAAACATCGTGATTGTTTATTAAAATGTTATCTAAGCGAAAAAAGAGAATATTAATGCTATTTATTGAATTTTAAAAGGAGTGAAAAGATGGAACCTTTATTCATGGCACCTGTTTTTCAAGAAAAAATCTGGGGCGGAAGTAATTTGCATACTGTCTTTGATTTTGCTTTACCAAGTGACAAAATCGGGGAAGACTGGGCAATCAGTGCTCACCCTCATGGTATAAGTGTTGTCCAGAATGGTTCTTTTAAGGGAAAAAAATTAGATCAGCTGTGGCAAGACCATCAAGAATTATTTGGTTATCAAAAAGAGGAAACCTTCCCTCTTTTAGTCAAGATTTTAGATGCCGCCAATGATTTATCTGTACAAGTTCATCCTGATGATAAATATGCTTTAGAACATGAGGGAGAGTTAGGAAAGACGGAATGCTGGTATGTCATTGATGCCAAACCGGGAGCCCAAATTATTTATGGTCACACGGCTAAAAGCCGGGCTGAGCTGGCAGAAATGCTGCAGTTAGGGCAGTGGGATAAACTTTTGCGACGTGTGACGGTAAAAAAAGGTGACTTTTTTTATGTGCCAAGTGGTACGATACATGGAATTGGCCAGGGAATCATGATTTTAGAAACACAACAAAGTTCTGATACAACTTATCGGGTATATGATTATGATCGTAGTGATGAAAAAGGGAACAAACGGCCCTTACATCTCCAGCAATCAATAGATGTAACAAATGTCCCGGCTTATATACCTGATTTACAAATCAGTGAAAGTCGGCAAGGAGAATCTGCAGTGATCAGTTATTTGCAGACCGACTTTTTTAATGTCTATGAGTGGCAAGTCAGTGGTAAGTTGAATTTGAAAAAAAATGCGCCTTATACTTTAGCTACAGTGATTGATGGCTATGGGGAATTAATTGTTGACGGGAAAAGTTATGAATTAAAGATGGGTACAAGTTTTATTATACCTGATGCAATCGAGAATTGGGTGATTCAAGGCTCAGTTCAACTGATCGCATCAGAACCTGGAAAAAAAGCATAATTAAAAACGAAGTCCAAATATTTACGGGACTTCGTTTTTTGATTTATTCAACTAGACTGATTTGTAAAGAATCGTTAAGTTGGTACTCTTCTCCATAGATTTTTAAAGATAAAGCCTCACCTGTAAGTAATTCTATTTCTACTTTTTTAGAGCTTATTTTTATATGGAGTAAACGTTGGCGATAATTGATATGAAAAGCATAAGAATTCCAAGTTCCAGGTAATATCGGAGCAAAACTCAATTGTTCATTAAAAGTTTTCATCTGGGCAAAACCATGGACAATTGCCAGCCAGCTGCCGGTCATTGAAGTAATATGCAAACCATCATCTGTATCATTGTTATAATTATCCAAATCAAGACGTGCAGTCCGTTCATACATTTCTAGGGCTTTGTCGTAAAATCCGATTTCAGCGGCTAGAATAGCGTGAATGGAGGCTGAAAGAGAGGATTCGTGAACAGTCATCGGTTCATAGAAAATAAAATTTCTTTTTTTCTCTGCCAAGCTAAATTGGTCACCTAAAAAGTAAAGGCCCTGCAATACATCTGCTTGTTTAATGAAACAAGAGCGTAAGATATGATCCCAGGACCAGTGTTGATTTAAAGGAAGCTCAGTGGCGGGAATCTGATCTTTAGTCTGCAAGTCTTTATCTAAAAAAGTATCATGCTGTACAAAAATCCCTAAGGCCTCATCTCTGGGTAAATACATATAGTCAATGATATCTTGCCAGTATTCCTGTTCCTCTTTGCTAATAGTAACAGTTGTTTGTTTTTGAAACCTTTTATAGCTGCTTAGTGTATAAGATAGCACCCAAGTAGCCATTTTATTTGTATACCAGTTATTATTTACATTGTTTTCATATTCATTAGGACCAGTAACACCATGGATCATATATTTTTTACTGTGTTTTGAGTAATGGATTCGATCAGCCCAAAAGCGCGAGATAGCGGTAAGAACTTCCAATCCTTCATTTTGGAGATAGGAGCTGTCACCTGTGTAATTTGTATAGTTATAAATAGCATAGGCAACCGTACTATTACGGTGGATCTCTTCAAAAGTGATCTCCCACTCATTGTGACATTCGATTCCAGTAAAAGTAACCATCGGGTAAAGAGCACCTTGTAATCCTTGTTGTTTGGCGTTGTAAAAAGCTTGCGGTAATTGATTATGGCGATATTTTAACAGATTATAGGTAACTTGCGGTCTGGTTAAAGCCAAATAAAGAGGAACAGCATAAGCTTCTGTGTCCCAATAAGTGGCACCTCCGTATTTTTCTCCAGTAAAGCCCTTGGGTCCGATGTTAAGTCGATCATCTTCACCGTAGTAAGTGGAAAATAATTGAAAAAGGTTAAAGCGGATCCCTTGTTGGGCGGCATCGTTACCTTCAATCATTACATCTGCTAATTCCCAGCGTTTATGCCAGGCAGCTACATGTTCTTTTTTTAAGTGAATAAAATCATTCCCGAATTGTTTCAGTAATTTGCCGGCTTGCTCAATTTGTTTTTCTTCTTTAACATCCCGGCTGCTTAAAACGACGACCTCTTTTTCAAGCTTAGTTTTTTCTCCTTTACCTAGGTAAAAATGGAATTTTTCACTTACACATAAGGGGGATTTACTAGTCTGAACAGCTTTGAAGTTATGTTTCATCGCAGTCGTTACAGTGAATTGTTCGACATTAAAAGGGTTTTCAACTGTTTGCGTAGTTAAATAGCAGATATCATCATGTTTTTCTTGTTGCTTTTCTTGCCAAAAGAATTCATCATAATTACTGTCTTCGTTGTGGACCTCATTATCTAGTTTTGATGTGATCACAATGTCGGCATCGCCTGAGAGTACTTCAATTTGTAAGCTGATGCAAGCTAATTCTTTTTTTACAATACTAACAAAACGTTCAAAACTTAAACGTACCTTACAGTCTCCGATAACTACTGTAAATTGACGAAAAAGGATACCATCATGCATATCTAATTCAAGATAGAAATCTTGATAATTATTGCGGTTTAAGTCAATTTTTGTTCCGTTTACAGTAATATCTAAAGCGATAAAATTTACTGCATTGATTACTTTGCCATAGTACTCAGGATAACCATTTTTCCACCAGCCCACGCGAGTTTTATCGGGGAACCATATTCCAGCTAAATAAGTACCCAGGTGATGGTCTCCACTATAATGCTCCTCAAAATTTCCGCGCATCCCCATATAACCATTTCCGATACTGGTCAGTGATTCTTGTAATCTTTTTTGCTGTTTATCAAAATGATTCGTACAAATTTTCCACGGGTGAATATCAAAGAGATGTTTCATTGTTATTTCCTCCATATTTTAAAAAAAGCACACAAAATAAAATTGTGTGCTTTTTTAAGTTAATCTATTTCAAATAATTCGTCGTGAACATGGACTTCTTGTTCAGTGACGGTTGGGAATTCTTTTTCTTCAGGCAATAAGACCATGATCGTGTCACCTTTATTATTTTCTTTCAATAAATTACGATCCATCTTAGCTAAAAGTGTATCTGGCGTAACTTTATCATTTTCCTTTACAGAGATTGTAAAACCGTTGCCTTTTAATTCAACTGTATCGATCCCCATATGGATCAAAAGCTCTTTGCCATCTTTAGTTTTGATACCAATGGCATGCTTGGTAGGAAAGATATTACTTACCGTTCCTTCTATTGGGGAATAAATATCATCGTTAGAGGGGATCACAGCAAAACCAGGTCCCATCATACCTTGAGAAAAGACCGGATCATCAACTTGTGATAAAGGAAGTAATTTTCCTGTAACTGGACTACATAAGGGATTCTTTTTCTTCTTTAAAAACGAAAACATAACTAAACTCCTCTCCTAATTGTTTATAATAATTATTTAGACACTTTTCTATAGTATAGCGATAAACTCTCAATAAAAAAAGTATTTTTGTTATTGAGAAATATTAAATTTAATTAAGAACCGGGCTTACATTTGCGCCATATTTATTATTTAAGGCCATTTTGATTAATCGTCTGGCTAGGGTTTCATTACGAGCAAGGATAGGTCCATGAAAATAAGAACCATAAACATTATGATAAATGACGCCTTCGGTATGGTCTTTTCCATTATTGCCATAACCCTCTATGACTTTACCTAAAGGACGTTCATTTTTACCCAGAAAGGTAAGGCCATTATGATTTTCAAAGCCATAATAAGTTTCATCAAAGTCTTGATTATAAATTTTGATATCACCGATAAAGCGGTTATTGTCCTGGTTGAGGGTATAGTGATCCAGTGCTGAAATTCCACTGATCCGTTCTCCTTGACTAGTGGTATAATAATGTCCCAAGAGTTGATAACCACCACAGATGGCTAACATGACCCCATCGTTTTCAATGTATTCAATTAAACTTTCTTTTTTTTCTTGAATGTCTTTTGAAACAATAAATTGTTCATAGTCCTGACCGCCACCAAAAAAAACCAAGTCATAAAGTTTAGGATCAAAAGTTTCATGAACACTTATAATTTCACTATTTAACTGTACGTTCATCTTTTCAGCTACATATTTAAGCATCAGTACATTGCCATTGTCGCCATAGGTGTTCAATAAATTTCCGTATAGATGAGCTAATGTCAGCTGA
>Ga0079226_10000305_pt1 | contig 33091 bp, 35 predicted proteins | sample Poulit2014_FD_76345 | JGI IMG/M metagenome (GOLD analysis project Ga0079226, IMG submission 76345) | Agricultural soil microbial communities from Georgia to study Nitrogen management - Poultry litter 2014 | ecosystem: Environmental > Terrestrial > Soil > Agricultural land | place: USA: Georgia...
CAACTCGATGCGTTCGGTGCGCGCCCCGATCACCGACAGCAACGTCCAGGTGTCGAGGAAGCGCCGCTGATAGGGATGGTCCTGGATGCCGATCAGGTCGAAGCCCATCGCGTCGCAGCGCTGCGCGGTGGCCACCACCTCCTGCGGATCGGCCGCATCCGGCACCAGGAACACCCCGAACCGCAGGTCCTGCCCGCTCGGCCCCACCACGTCCGCACCGCTCATCGCGCCCGCCTCGCCTTCCGTCCGGATCGGCGCCGGCCGCGCTCCTGCAAGGCGATCGCCCCTCGGAGAAGGCGGTCCGGCATCGACTCCATTATGCGGTCGCCACGCACATCTCGCGCGGCGCACGCCGCGACCGCTACTGTCGATCCCATGACCCCCGTCCTCCGTCTCCTGGCCCTGCCCGCCCTGGCCGGTCTGCTCGTCCTCGGCGCCTGCGCCGGCAGCGGATCGGACGCGGGCGGCGACGACGCCGACACCGCCGCATCGGCCTCCTCCGCACCGACCGACGATGCCGACGCCGACACCGGTGCCGACGAGGACTTCGCCGCGCCCACCGGCCCCGACCACGACAAGCAGGCCGCCCTGGATCTGGAAGGGCGGTCGTTCACCGCCACCGAGGTCACCGGCCACGACCTGGTGCCCGGTTCGGCCGTCACCGCGCATTTCGGCGAGGGCATGGTCTCCCTCGACGCCGGCTGCAACAGCCTCGGCGGCATCTTCGTCTTCGACGGCAAGACCCTGACCGTGCCGCAGCTGCGCAGCACCCGGATGGCCTGCAGCGACGAGCTGATGGCGCAGGACCGGTGGATCACCGAACTGTTCGAGTCCGGCGTCGACGTCGCCCAGGACGGTGACGTCCTCACCCTTCGCGGCGACGATGTCACCGTGGTGCTGACCGCACAGGACTGACGCGCCCACGATGCCCGAGACCCCAGACGCCCCCGGCCCCGGCGCGGCGGCCGCGCCCGACTGGTTCACCCGCGCCCTGGCCGCCCCTGTCGAGCTCGGCGAGACCGTGGTGGCCGGGGCGACGGTGCGCTACCGCGCCTGGGGTCCGGCCGGGGCGGCCGGGACCGTGCTGGTTCACGGCGGGGCCGCGCACGCCCGCTGGTGGGATCACATCGGCCCGCAGCTGGCCGCCGGGCGCCGCGTGGTGGCGGTGGATCTGACCGGGCACGGCGACAGCGACCACCGCGCCGACTACGCGCTCGAACAGTGGGCCGACGAGGCGGTGGCCGTGGCCGGACCGGCCGGGATCGCCGGGCGGCCGATGCTGATCGGCCATTCGATGGGCGGGATGGTCGCCTTCCTGGCCGCACACCGGCACGGCACCGCACTGGCCGGGGTGCAGATCATCGACTCGCCGATCTGGGCGCGCACCGAGGCCGAGACCGCGGCCCGGGCCACCGCCTCGATCGGGTCGGGCCGGGTCTACCCGGATGCGGCGACCGCGCGCGCCCGCTTCCGGCTCACCCCCGCCCAGGAGCGGACCCTGCCCTATGTCCTGGCGCACGTCGCCGAGACCTCCATGCGCCCGGTCGACGGCGGGTGGACCTGGAAGTTCGATCCGCTGCTGGTGCGCCGAGCCTCCTCCGATCTGCTCGGGGCCGGGGCGCCGGAGTGCCGGCTGGCCTATCTGCGGTGCGCCGACGGGATCGTCGGCACAGACGCGCTCGCCGAGCTGCGCGCCCGCCTGGGCCCGGCGGCGCTGGTGACCGAGCTGCCCGCGGCCGGGCACCACCCGATGCTCGACCGGCCGCTGGCCCTGGTGGCCGCGTTGCGCACCGTCACCGCCGCGTGGGATGCGGCGTGAACCGCCCGCCCGCACCCCGTCTGACCTGGACGCGGGCCGGTCGGGGCCGATTCCGATAACCTCGTGTGGTGAGTGATGTCGAACAGCCCGTGACCGCCGGTCCGGGCCGCCTGGTCGCCGGTCGGTACCGCCTGCGCTCCCGCCTCGGCGGCGGCGGGATGGGCACCGTCTGGCTGGCCGACGACACCCTGCTCGACCGGGAGGTCGCGCTCAAGCAGATCGCACACGCCCCCGACGCGGATGCGGCCGCCGCCGAAACGGTGCGCAAACGGGCCCTGCACGAGGGCCGGATCCTGTCCCGGCTGGACAATCCGCACGTCACCGCGGTGCACGACGTCACCCTCGATGCGGGTGAGCCGTGGATCGTGCTGGAGTATCTGCCCTCGTGTTCGCTGGCGCAGGTGCTGCACATGACCGGCACCCTGCCCGCCCAGCAGGTCGCCCAGATCGGGGCGCAGGTCGCCGACGCGATGGTCCAGGCGCACGGCGCAGGGGTGCTGCACCGCGACATCAAGCCGGGCAACGTGCTGATCGCCGACCGCGGCACCGCCGCCGGCATCGTCAAGGTCTCCGACTTCGGCATCGCGCGCACCGTCACCGGGCCCAGCGTCGACTCGGGTGAGGACGACCGGCCAGATCTGCACGCCGAGCTCGGCTGGGACGTGATCGTGGGCACGCCCGCCTATTTCGCCCCGGAGATCGCGCGCGGCCAGGAGCCGACCGAGGCCAGCGACGTGTTCGCCCTCGGCGCCGCGCTGTACACCGCACTGGAGGGGCTGCCCCCGTTCGGCGTCGAGCAGGATCCGGTGGCGATGCTGCACCTGGCCGCCCGCGGCGAGGTGATCGCCCCGCAGTCCGCCGAACCGGTGGTCGCGGTGATCCTGTCGATGCTCGAACCCGATCCGGGCCGGCGCCCGTCGATGCTGCAGGCCCGGGACGCGCTGATCGTCGAGGCCGCCACCGAGGACCTGCCGATCGCGCACGTGCTCGACACCCCGCTGCTGGCCCCGGACGGCCGGATCCCGGTGTGGGTGCGGCGCGCGGGCGGGCTGCGCGGACGCAGCAGTTCGGTGCCCGGGTCGACGGTGGGCGGGCTGATCGCCGTCCCGCACACCACCCCGCTGAGCCAGGTGCCCCGGCCCCGCTCGGTCGGCACCGCCGCCGGCGCCGGGATGACCGACGCGCTGGCGTGGGGGGTCGCCGCCCGGGCCCGGCCGCAGACCGTGCGTCCCGGCGCCGAGCCCACCGATCAGCCGATCGCCGTGGCCGCGCCCGACCGCTCGGGGGCTGCGCGCCGCGCCCTGCCGTGGCTGGTGCTGATCGTGGTGTTCATCGTGCTGATCACCCTCGGCCTGGCCCTGGGCTGACCTGAGGCCCCGGGCCCGTCGGGTCGATTCCGGGCCTGACCGGCCGCCCCCGGGTCCGCTTCCGCAGACGGCTACCGCAGACGACGACGCGCGGGGCGGCTCACTCCCATTCGATGGTGCCGGGCGGCTTGCTGGTCACATCCAGCACGACCCGGTTGACCTCGGCGACCTCGTTGGTGATGCGGGTGGAGATCGTCTCGAGCACCTCGTAGGGCAGCCGCGACCAGTCCGCGGTCATCGCGTCTTCGCTCGAGACCGGCCGCAACACGATCGGATGACCGTAGGTGCGTCCGTCGCCGGCCACCCCGACGCTGCGCACATCGGCCAGCAGCACCACCGGGCACTGCCAGATCTCGTCGTCGAGCCCGGCCGCGGTCAGTTCGGCGCGTGCGATCGCATCGGCGCGGCGCAGGATGTCCAGGCGCTGGTGGTCGACCGCGCCGACGATGCGGATCGCCAGGCCCGGGCCGGGGAACGGCTGGCGCGCGACGATCTCCTCGGGCAGGCCGAGTTCGCGGCCCACCGCGCGCACCTCATCCTTGAACAGCATGCGCAGCGGCTCGACCAGGTCGAACTCCAGATCGTCCGGCAGGCCGCCGACGTTGTGGTGGCTCTTGATGTTCGCGGTGCCCGGCCCGCCCCCGGACTCGACCACGTCCGGGTAGAGGGTGCCCTGCACCAGGTAGCCGACGGTCGCCCCGCGGTCGGCCTCGTCGCCGAGCACCTCGGCGACCGCGCGTTCGAAGGTGCGGATGAACTCGTGCCCGATGATCTTGCGCTTGGACTCCGGATCGGCGACCCCGGCCAGCTGGCCGACGAACTCCTCCACCGCGTCCACGGTGACCAGCCGGGCACCGGTCGCGGCGACGAAGTCGGTCTCGACCTGCTCACGCTCACCGGCACGCAACAGCCCGTGGTCGACGAACACGCAGGTGAGCCGGTCGCCGATGGCGCGCTGCACCAGGGCCGCGGCCACGGCCGAATCGACCCCGCCGGACAGCCCGCAGATCGCGCGCCCCTGCCCGATCTGCTCCTTCACCCCGGCGATGAGCCGCTCGGTGATGTGGGCGGCGGTCCAGTCGGCCTCCAGGCCGGCGACCTCGCGCACGAAGCGCTCGATCACCGAGGCCCCGTGCGGGGAGTGATGCACCTCCGGGTGGTACTGCACACCCACCCACGGCTTGGTCTCGTGCTCGATCGCCGCCACCGGGGCGCCGGCGCTGCGCGCGGTGACCGTGAAACCGGCGGGCGCCGCGGTGACCGCGTCGGAGTGGCTCATCCACACCGGGTGCTCGCCCGGCAGGCCGGTGTGCAGCGCCCCGCCGGTGACCGCGAGCGCCGTGCGCCCGAACTCGCCGTCCCCGTGCTCGACGGTGCCGCCGAGGGCGCGCACCATCGCCTGGAAGCCGTAGCAGATGCCCAGCACCGGCACGCCGAGATCGAACACGGCCGGGTCCAGGGCGGGTGCCCCGTCGGTGAGCACGCTGGCGGGCCCGCCGGACAGGATCAGTGCGGACGGGGTCCGCGCCGCGAGCTCTGCCGCGGTGACCGTGTGCGGGACGACCTCGGAGTAGACCCCGGTCTCCCGGACACGGCGGGCGATCAGCTGCGCGGTCTGCGCGCCGAAGTCGACGACCAGGACCGGATGGGCGGGCGCATGCGGTGATGTTTCAAGCACCGACACAGTCTACGGCCCCGCCCCGGCATCGGCGTGCGCGGTCACACCCGTCCGCGTCGGAAATACCAGAGCGGTCCGCAGAAGTTCAGGCCGATCCGCAGCGCCCACCGGCGCTTGTCGCCGGCCACCTCGGCGGCCGGTCTGCGCGCCAGATCCGTCCAGGCGGCCGCGGCCAGCCCGATCTGCACGGCGCCGAGCACCACCACCGCCGCCCGCCCGGCGGGCGGCAGATCCGCGAACCTGCGCTCGGCCATCTCGGCGCTCCCCCTTCTCGGTCGCCGGTCAGCCGGCGGCCGGACCGCCGGTGTTGATCGGGGTGATCGGCAGCCGCAGCGCGCCGGGCGCCGCCGCCGGCACCACCGGGGACTGCGGGGCGACCGGGCTGATCCGCCGATAGCCCTCGCCCTGGGCCGGACGCGGATCGGCCTCACCCTTGTTCGGCCACATCGCGGCGGCCCGCTCGGCCTGCGCGGTGATCGTCAGCGAGGGGTTCACGCCCAGGTTCGCCGACACGGCTGAGCCGTCGACCACGCTCATCGTCGGATAGCCGTACACCCGGTGGTACGGGTCGATCACCCCGGTGTCCGGGCCGTCGCCGATGACCACCCCGCCGAGGAAGTGCGCGGTCAGCGGGATGTTGAAGATCTCGCCCCAGGTGCCCCCGGCCACCCCGTCGATCTTGTCCGCGATGCGCCGGGTGGCCTCGTTGCCGGCCGGGATCCACGACGGGTTCGGCTCGCCGTGGCCCTGGCGGCTGGTGAGCTTGCGCCCCAGCGGCCCGCGCCTGGTGAACGTGGTGATCGAGTTGTCCAGGTTCTGCATCACCAGCGCGATGATGGTGCGCTCGGACCACTGGCGGACGTTGAGCATGCGCAGGGTCATCAGCGGATGGCGCAGGATCAGCAGGATGAGCTTGAGCCAGCGCGGGATCGGCCCGCCCCCGTCGGTCATCAGCGTCTGCAGCAGCCCCATGGCGTTGGAGCCCTTGCCGTAGCGCACCGGCTCGATGTGGGTGTCCTCGGTCGGGTGGAACGACGAGGTGATCGCCACCCCGTGGGTCAGGTCCATCTCCGGGTCGACCGCGAACTTGCCCGCGCCCACGATCGACTCGGAGTTCGTCCGGGTGAGCAGGCCGAGCCGGTCCGACAGCTTCGGCAGGGTCTGCGCGTCCTTCATCTTGTGCAGCAGCTGCTGGGTGCCCCAGGTGCCGGCCGCGAGCACCACGTGGGTGGCGGTGAAGGTGCGGCGCCGCTTGCGCGCCCACGCCCCGGTGCGCTCGGTGGCGATCTCCCACACCCCGTCGGCGCGCTGGCGGACCTCGGTGACGGTGGTCATCGGATGGACCTGGGCGCCGGCCGATTCGGCCAGCCCCAGATAGTTCTTCACCAGCGTGTTCTTCGCCCCGTGGCGGCAGCCGGTCATGCATTCGCCGCATTCGATGCAGCCGGTGCGCTCGGGCCCGGCCCCGCCGAAGTACGGGTCGGGCTTGGTCACGCCGGGCTCGTCGAAGTACACCCCGACCGGGGTGTGCACGAAGGTGTCGCCCACGCCCATGTCCTCGGCGACCGACTTGATCACCTCGTCGGCCGCGGTCATGGTCGGGTTCTGCACCACCCCGAGCATGCGCCGACCCTGGTCGTAGTAGGGGGTGAGCTCGTCCTGCCAGTCGGTGATGTGCCCCCACTGGGGGTCTTCGAAGAACGGGGCGGGCGGCTTGTAGAGGGTGTTGGCGTAGTTCAGCGAACCCCCGCCGACCCCGGCCCCGGCCAGGATGAGGCAGTCGCGCAGCAGGTGGACGCGCTGGATGCCGTAGCAGCCCAGCTTCGGCGCCCACAGGAACCGGCGCAGGTCCCAGCTGGTCTTGGCGAACTGGTCGTCGGCGAACCGTCGACCGGCCTCGAGCACTCCGACCCGGTAGCCCTTCTCGGTCAGCCGCAGCGCCGTGACGCTGCCGCCGAATCCCGATCCGACCACGAGTACGTCGTAGTCCACCGTCGTCCCGTCGCGTCCCATCGCGGTTCCCCTTCCGTACTGGATCGGCACCCGGCCGACCTCGCTGTGAGGAACCTTACTATTACCCCGGGTACCGGGTATCCCTACACGGCGGTGTCGCCGGTCACACCCGGCTCCGAGGTGGGGGTCAGCCCCGCACGCTCAGGCCCACCCGCTGGAAGGCCTTCAGATCCGAGTAGCCGGACTTGGCCATCGAGCGGCGCAGGCCGCCGACCAGGTTGCGTCCGCCGTAGGGCTCGTCCGACGGTCCCGACAGCACCGTCGACAGCGCCGGACGGTCCGCGGTCACCGGCGCGATCGCCGCGCGCGGCAGCGAGGGGTGCGCCGCGGCCGACGGCCAGTACCAGCCGTGCCCGGCGGCCTCCTTCGCCACGGCCAGCGGGGCGCCGATCATCGCCGCGTCCGCCCCGCAGGCGACCGCCTTGGCCAGATCGCCCGAGGTGTAGATGTCGCCGTCGGCGATCACGTGCACGTAGCGCCCGCCGGTCTCGTCGAGGTAGTCCCGGCGCGCGGCCGCGGCGTCGGCGATCGCGGTGGCCATCGGCACCCCGATGCCCAGCACCGAGCCGGTGGTGGTGATGCCCTCGGTCGAGCCGAAGCCGACGATCACCCCGGCCGCACCGGTGCGCATCAGGTGCAGCGCCGTGCGGTGGTCGCCCACCCCGCCGGCGATCACCGGCACGTCGAGCTCGGCGATGAAGGTCTTCAGGTTCAGCGGTTCGCCGCCCTGGGCCACGTGCTCGGCCGAGACGATGGTGCCCTGGACGACCAGCAGGTCGATACCGGCCTGCAGCAGGTGCGGGGTCAGTTCGGCGGCGCGCTGCGGGCTCACCCGCACCGCGGTGGTCACCCCGGCATCGCGCACGGTCGCCACCGCCGCCCCGAGCAGTTCCGGATCCAGCGGGGCCTGGTGCAGCTCCTGGAGTCGGCGCACCGCCGCGCGGTCGTCCGGATCGTTCTCGGCCAGGTCGATCAGTTCGGCGATCTTGGCCTCGACGTCGGCGTGCCGACCCCACAGGCCCTCGCCGTTGATCACCCCGAGCCCGCCCTGCCGGCCGAGTTCGACGGCGAAGGCCGGCGAGACCACCGAGTCGGTGGGGTGGGTCAGCACCGGCATCTCGAAGCGGTAGGCGTCGAGCTGCCACGCGGTCGAGACGTCCTGCGAGGAGCGGGTGCGCCGGGACGGGACGATGTCGATGTCGTCGAACTGGTAGGTGCGACGGGCCGTGCGGCCCATGCCGATCTCCTGCAGGTCGCGCATGCGCGTGCCTTTCTACGAACGGCGCCGGATCTCACCCGGCGCCGCGGGGGTGGGTGCGGGCGCGGCCGCGCCGCGCGCGGTGGCGGCGTACCTACGCGACGGGGTCGCTAGGTCGCGTGCCGCGCTCAGCGGGTCTGGTAGTTCGGCGCCTCGACGGTCATCTGGATGTCGTGCGGGTGCGATTCCTTGAGCCCGGCCGCGGTGATCTGCACGAACTGCGCCTCCTGCAGCTCGGCGATGGTCGACGCACCGGTGTAGCCCATCGCCGCCCGCAGGCCGCCGGTGAGCTGGTGGATGACCGAGCCGAGCGGACCGCGGTAGGGCACCCGGCCCTCGATGCCCTCGGGCACCAGCTTGTCCTCCGACAGCACGTCGTCCTGGAAGTAGCGGTCCTTGGAGTAGGACTGGCCCTGCCCGCGCGACTGCATCGCGCCCAACGAGCCCATGCCGCGGTAGGTCTTGAACTGCTTGCCACCGACCAGCACGAGCTCGCCGGGGGACTCGGCGGTGCCGGCCAGCAGCGAACCGAGCATCGCGGCCGACGCACCGGCGGCCATGGCCTTGGCCACATCGCCCGAGAACTGCAGCCCGCCGTCGGCGACGACCGGGACGCCGGCCGCCTTGGCCACGGCCGTGGCCTCCAGGATCGCGGTGATCTGCGGGGCGCCGACCCCGGCGATGACGCGGGTGGTGCAGATCGAGCCCGGCCCGACCCCGACCTTGACCGCGTCGGCGCCGGCGTCGATCAGCGCCTGGGCCCCTTCCCTGGTGGCGACGTTGCCGCCGATGATCTGCACGCTCTCGTCGAGTTCGCGGCGCAGCCTGGTGATCATCTCCAGCACCCCGGTGGAGTGGCCGTGGGCGCTGTCGACCACGAGCACGTCGGCGCCCGCGTCCACCAGGTGCATCGCCCGGCCCCAGGAGTCCTCGCCGACTCCGACCGCGGCGCCGACCAGCAGGCGGCCGTCCGGGTCCTTGGTGGCGTAGGGGTGCTGTTCGGTCTTGACGAAGTCCTTGACGGTGATCAGCCCGGTCAGCCGGCCCGCCCCGTCGACGATCGGGAGTTTCTCGATCTTGTGGCGGCGCAGCAGCCCGAGGGCCGCATCCGCCGACACGCCCTCACGCGCGGTGACCAGCGGAGCCTTGGTCATCACCTCGGCGACCGTGCGCGAGTCGTCGACCTCGAAGCGCATGTCCCGGTTGGTGATGATGCCCACCAGTTCCCCGGCCTCGTCGGTCACCGGCAGTCCGGAGATGCGGAACCGGGCGCACATCGCGTCGACCTCGGCCAGGGTGTCGGTCGGCTTGCACGTCACCGGATCGGTGACCATGCCGGCCTCGGACCGCTTGACGGTCTCGACCTGGCGGGCCTGCTCCTCGGCGGCGAGGTTGCGGTGCAGCACGCCCATGCCGCCGGCGCGCGCCATCGCGATCGCCATCCGCGACTCGGTGACGGTGTCCATCGCCGAGGAGACCAGCGGCACGTTCAGCCGGATGGTGCGGGTCAGCTGCGTCGAAGTGTCCACCCCGCTGGGGATCACCTCGGAGGCCGCCGGCAGCAGCAGCACGTCGTCGAAGGTCAACCCCAGCATCGCGACCTTGTCGGCCCGATCTCCACCGAACCGGATCTGATTGTTCATGCGCCCGCCACACCTCTCTCTGAGCCTGGCGTCCATGGTATCGCCGCGGGCGCTTCCGGGCCTCCGCGGGCCGTGTGGTCCCCCGCACGTAGCGGCCCCGAACCGTCCCACCGGGAGCGTTCGGTGGCCCTGCACGGCCGTTCCGTCGTACCGTAGGGGTGTGTATGACCATCTGCCTCCCGGCCTCCCGCCGGATCCGTTCGCCGATGACCCGGTCGATCCGGCCGACGCGCTCGACGCCCTCGAGCCCGGTCGGCCGCTGGATCCGCACGAGCGGCTCGCCGTGGAAGAAGACCTCGCCGATCTCGCCGTCTACGAGGCGCTGCTGGGCCATCGCGGGGTGCGCGGCCTGGTCATCGCCTGCGAGGACTGCGAAGAAGACCACTACCACGACTGGGACATGCTGCGCGCGAACCTTCTGCAGTTGCTGGTCGACGGCACCATCCGCCCGCACGAACCCGCCTACGATCCGGCCCCCGAGGCCTACGTGAGCTGGGATTACTGCCGCGGCTACGCGGATGCGACCATGAACGACGCGAGCATGCACAGCGACGGCCACGACCTGTAAGGACCGGGTGCGGCCCCGCAGCGCCGCACCGACCTGTCACGACGGACGACGGGCCGCCCCTTGGAAAAAGGGGCGGCCCGCCGTCCGTGGTCTGGAGTCCTGGTGCTCGCCCCGGTGCGCACCGCATGCCGGTGGGCGGGGGCAGGGCGATCAGTCCTCGTCCGAGTCCTCGCTCGGGGTGGTCGATCCGCCCCGGTTGCTCCGGCTGGTGCTGGTCGGGCTCGGCGTGGTGGTCTTGCTCGACGAGTCCGGGCTCGTGCTCGGCCGGGGTGTGGTCGACGAGGGCGAGGTGGTCGTCGTGGTCGACGTCGACTCGGAGGCATCGGTCTCCTCCGTCTCGGTCTCCTCGCCGTCGTCTCCGCCCATCGGCAGTTCGAACAGCTCGAGCAGCGACAGGGGCAACTCGTCCACCCCGGGAGCGTCGGTCGACGGCCAGAACGGCGCCTCCTCGGCGGGCGGCTCGTGCTCCTGCTGTTCCCGCGGCTCCGGCGACCACTGGTCGGCCGCCTCCGCCACCTCGGGCGCCTCGACGGCCTGCCGGCCGGTCGCCCGGGCCCACAGGTCGGTGCGCATGGAGTTCAGTTCGCTGAACTCGGCATCGCGCGGCAGCCCGCTCATCGACTTGCGCGCCGCGTCGAGGATCTCCAGGCCCACCCCGACCTCGCCGCGGTCGATGTGATCGGCGGCGCGCTGCAGTTCGGCGCGCACGACCGAGACGTTGACCGTGTCCTGCTCGACGGTCTGCCCGCCGCGCGGGGGCACGGTGTTGTTGCCGGCCACCAGCACGCCGATGCCGCCGGCGACCAGGGCCACCGAGGCTGCGCCCGCGACCACCGAGAGCATCCGGCGACGGCGCTGTCCGCCCCGGCCGGCACGCACCGCGGCGACCGCCTCGTCGATGTCCATCTCCGGCAGCGGCGCGGCGTCGACGTCGGCGCGCAGGGCCGAGAACAGCCCCGCCAGCTCCGCGGTCGCCGCGTCCTCGACCACCGGGGCCTGGCCGGAGCGCAACTGCTCGACCCAGGCCTCGTCCGCGAGTACCGCCGACAGGTCCACGGGGCCGTCTTCGCCTCGGCCGTCCGGCCGCCTATCCCGTGTCGACGCCATGCCCATCCGCCTCGCTCATGATCTTCTTCAGCTTCGCCAATGCTCGGTGCTGGGCCACGCGCACCGCTCCGGCCGTGCTGCCCACCGCTTCCGCGGTCTCCTCGGCGGAAAGCCCGACGATCAACCGCAATACGACGATCTCCCGTTGGCGTTCCGGCAGGTGGGCGAGCAACGCCTCCACCCGTTCCCGGGATTCCGCGTCCAGATACCGCTGCTCGGGTCCGCCTTCGACAGATCCTTCATCAGGTACATCGGCGGTGGGGTCGGATCTGTTACGGCCCCCCGCCCGGTGCGCATCGGCGACCTTGTGTGCGGCGATCCCGTAGACGAAGGCCAGGAACGGCTTGCCCTGATCCCGGTAGCGCGGCAGCGCGGTGAGCACCGCCATGCACACCTCCTGGGCGACGTCGTCCGCGGAGACCGAACCCCGTTCGCCGTAGCCGATGCGGGCACGGCAGTAGCGGACGATCAGCGGCCGGATCTCAGCCAGGACCCGGCCGACCGCGGCCCGATCCCCGCGCACCGCGGCGGGGACGAACCTGTCGACCCCCTCCTCCGCCCCTGCCATCGGTCAGCCGCCAGCCCTTCGTCGATCGATGCTCACGAAACCCGGCGGGCCCCGCTCTCGGCGTCTTCCGGCCCACCCTAGTCGGGATCACCTTACGGCGAGACCGCGACGACGCGCATCACCGGCCGGACTCCCCCAGGAGGCGGAACCGTCCACCGATCCGTGCCAGGTGCCGCTCGCACGCGATCCGATCGGCCTCGACCTGCGGATCCGGCGCCACGGCCTGCAGCAACAGCGTCGCCGCCCACCGCAGCGGCCACAATCCGCGGTCGGCTGAGGCGTCGGACACGCGCCGGGCCGCGGCCGCGGCGGCCGCGGTGTCGCCGGACGCGGCCGCGGCGGCCCCACCGATCAGGTCGGTCTTGATCCGGTGCCGCGGCGACGGCCCCGCCTCGGCCAGCTCCCGGGCGGTGGCGGCGTGCGCGCGTGCGCCCCCGGCGCGGCCGGCGACCATCGCGGTCTCCGCGCCGACCCAGTGCCGGCGCAGGCGGGCCCGCCACAGCCCGTCGCCGCCCACCACGGGGCCGACGTCACCCGCGCCGGCGGCCCGCCCGGCCCGGGTCCCCGCCGAGTCCGCGGCGTCCAACAGCGCGTCGACCCGAACCAGGAGGCGCTCGGCGCCTGCGGTGTCGGCGCGGCCGAGCAGATCGGCGGCCAACCCGGTGAGCGCGTCCGCCCGCGCCCCGACGATCAGCACCGACTCCCCTGTTCGTGCCGGACCGAGCGCGGCGAGTGCACGTCCGTCCTCGGCCGCACCCCGGTCGTGGCGGCCGAGCTGGCGCTGGATCGAGCCGGCGGTGGAGGCCAACAGGGACCGGCCGGCCGGGTCGGCGCGCGCGAGCCGGGCGCCCCGTTCCAGCGCCGCCCGCGACCGGGTGTAGTGGCCGGTGCCCGCCCAGGCGACCGCCGTCCACCACCACGGCTCCCATCTGCGCCCGAGCGGCGCGGCCGCGATCGGCGGTGCCCCGGACCAGGCGGTGGCCCGGTAGTCCTGGGGGCCGGCCGCTTCGGTCGGCGCCGCCCGCCGTGCACCGTCGCTCATCGCTGTCATCCGATCAGGTTATCGGCTCCGCCGGGCGACCGCGGAGAGTGAAAACGATGCATTTTTGAACCACACGTGTTTGACATCCGTTTCCCTGGCTCCTTACAGTCGGTCTCGTTCCCCGATGGTTACTACGGAGTAATCAGGACTGGTTACGGGGTCGGCCACCACGCCCGGCCCCATGAGCGACGACGGAGGTGCCCGATGACACGCTCCCAGGTTCTGCCGGCCCCGATCAGCGACGACTGGCAGTGGCAGCAGCGCGGCCTGTGCCGCGGCGTGGACTCCTCATACTTCTTCCACCCCGACGGCGAACGCGGTCGGGCCCGCACCGAGCGCGAGGAACGCGCCAAACAGCTGTGCCGGCAGTGCCCGGTGATCCAGGAATGCCTGGCCCACGCGCTGACCGTCCGCGAGCCCTACGGCATCTGGGGCGGGATGAGCGAGTCCGAACGCACCACCGTGCTCAAGGAGCGCGCCGCCATGCCGGTGGCCGGTTAGCACCCGCACCACCTAAGACGAAGCGACGGGCCGTCACCCCTGGGGAAGGGGTGACGGCCCGTCGCTTTCGCCGTCGGCGTGTGACCGGCCGGTCAGTGCGCGTGCCCGGCCTCGTCCTCTTCGGCCGGCTTGTCCACCACGGCGGACTCGGTGGTCAGCACCATCCGGCCCACCGAGGCGGCGTTGACCACGGCCGACCGGGTGACCTTCACCGGGTCGACCACGCCCTGGCCGATCAGGTCGCCGTACTCCAGGGTCGCGGCGTTGAAGCCCTGCCCGGCGGGCAGGTCGGCGACCTTGCTGACCACGACCGCGCCGTCCAGGCCGGCGTTGGCCGCGATCCAGTACAGCGGCGCGGTCAGCGCCCGGCGCACGATCGCCCCGCCCACGGCCTCGTCACCGACGAGCCCGAGCGCGTCGATCGCGGCGGCGGCCTCGACCAGGGTCGCACCGCCACCGGCGATGATGCCCTCCTCGACCGCGGCCTTGGCCGCGGCGACCGCGTCCTCGACCCGGTGCTTACGCTCCTTGAGCTCGGCTTCGGTGGCCGCGCCGACCTTGATCACCGCGACGCCGCCGCCCAGCTTGGCCAGGCGCTCCTGCAGCTTCTCGCGGTCCCACTCCGAGTCCGAGGTCTCGATCTCGCTGCGCAGCTGGGAGATCCGCGCCTCGATGTCGGCCTTGGTGCCGGCCCCGTCGACGATGGTGGTGTCGTTCTTCGACACGACCACCCGGCGGGCCGAGCCGAGCTGAGACAGCTCGGTGCCCGACAGGGTCAGCCCCGCGTCCGCGGTGATGACCTCACCGGCGGTGACCACGGCCAGGTCGTCGAGGAAGGCCTTGCGGCGGTCGCCGAAGAACGGCGCCTTGACCGCGACGGCCTTGAGGGTCTTGCGCAGCGCGTTGACCGCGAGGGTGGACAGCGCCTCGCCCTCGACGTCCTCGGCCACGATCAGCAGCGACTTGCCCGACTCGGCGATCTTCTCCAGCAGCGGCAGCAGGTCCGGCAGCGAGGAGATCTTCTCGCGGAACAGCAGGATGTACGGGTCGTCGAGCACCGCCTCCTGGTCGTCGAAGTCGGTGACGAAGTAGGGCGAGAGGTAGCCCTTGTCGAACTGGACGCCCTCGGTGATCTCCAGCTCGGTGGTCATGGTCGAGGACTCCTCGACGGTGACCACGCCGTCGGCGCCGACCACGGTCATCGCCTCGCCGACCATCTGCCCGACCTCGTCGTCACGCGAGGACACGGTGGCGACCTGAGCGATCGCCTCCTTGCCCTCGACCGGACGCGACGCGGTCGACAGTGCCTCGGAGACCGCCGCGGCGGCCTTGTCGATCCCGCGGCCGAGCACCATCGGGTTGGCACCGGCGGCCAGGTTGCGCAGGCCCTCGCTGATGATGGCGTGCGCGAGCACGGTCGCGGTGGTGGTGCCGTCGCCGGCGACGTCGTTGGTCTTGGTCGCCACGGCCTTGACCAGCTGGGCGCCGAGGTTCTCGAAGGGGTCCTCGAGCTCGATCTCCCGAGCGATGGACACCCCGTCGTTGGTCACGGTCGGACCGCCGAAGGCCTTGGCCAGCACCACGTGCCGGCCGCGGGGGCCCAGGGTCACCTTGACCGCGTCGGTCAGCTGCTGCACACCGGATTCGATCGCGGTGCGCGCCTTGTCCTTGAACTCAATCTGCTTGGCCATGTTCTCCTCTATCCGGTGGCCTACATCAGAAGCGGTGACGGCAGACCGCCCCGGTGCCGGCATGGCGGCTGGCCGGGGCGGTCGTCGTCACCCGACGGGATTACTTGCCGATCACCGCGAGCACGTCGCGGGCCGACAGGATGAGGTACTCCTCGCCCTGGTAGCTGATCTCGGTGCCGCCGTACTTGCTGTAGACGACGACGTCGCCCTCGGCGACGTCGACGGGGATGCGCTTGTCGCCGTCCTCGTCCCACCGGCCGGGGCCGACGGCGATGACGGTGCCCTCCTGGGGCTTCTCCTTGGCGGTGTCGGGGATGACCAGGCCCGAGGCCGTGGTGGTCTCCGCTTCGCTGGTCTTGACGAGGATCCGGTCCTCGAGCGGCTTGATGTTCACGCTCGCCACGATGTGCCCTCCATGTTTCGTTCGGCATAGGTCGTGCGCCGTGCGCACGATGTCAAGCAGATCTGTGGTCGCCGTGGCAGACCCGTCGTCGCGGGTGCCGGGACTGCTCCGGTACCACTTGGCACTCTATACGCGCGAGTGCCAGCCCTCAACCCGCGACAGTGCCAACTCCCCGGCGCGCCGGGCACCCACCCGCCGCGGGGCCCTAGGATGTGATGCGTGTCGCACATCGATCGCAGACGTTTCCTCGCCGCAGGCGGCGCGGCCGCAGCCGGCGCCTTCGCCCTCCCGCTGATCGCGGCCGCCACTCCCGGCGGCCGCGGATCGGCCACCGCCCGGGCCGCCGGGTCCCCCACCGCCGGCGCCGCCGGGGACCCGACCGGCACCACCCTGGCCGAGGCGGCCACGCCGACCCCGGGCGCGGGTTACCGGCGGCTGACCGCCGGACCGGGCTGGCCGCTGGAGGTGCGCACCGATCTGGCCGACGCCGCACCGGGCCGGGCCGATCGGCGCACCGGGATCGGCTCGCTGGTGCAGCTGACCGATCTGCACATCCTCGACGCCCAGTCCCCGGTGCGGGTGCCGTACGTCCATCCGCTGATCGGTTCGGCCTACCGGCCGCAGGAGACGCTGACCACGCAGGGGCTGATCGCCCTGGTCAACCGGATCAACCAGCTGCGCGGCGGACCGCTGACCGGACGCGCCTTCGACGCGGTGGTCACCACCGGCGACAACACCGACAACCACGAGCGCATCGAACTGGAGTGGTTCCTGACGGCCCTGTCGGGCGGGACCCTCACCCCGGACACCGGGGACCCGGAGCGCTACGAGGGCCCGCAGTCCACCGGTTCCCCGCTGTACTGGAATCCCGAGGCGGCCGATCCGGGGCTGTTCGCCGACGCCGGGTTCCCCGTGATCGAGGGGCTGCTCGATGCGGCCCGCCGACCGCTGTCGAGCCCGGGGCTGACCACGCCCTGGTACTGCGTGTTCGGCAACCACGACGACTCGGTGCAGGGCACCGCGCCCTCGACCGAACTGCTGACGGGGCTGTACACCGCGGACTTCACCCTCGGCATCCCCGGATCCGAGGCCCAGGCGCGCGAGATGCAGCGGGCCCTGCGTGAGGACCCGGCCGCACTGCCGGCGCTGGCCGCGAAGTCGACCAGCCCGAAATGGGACATCACCCCGGATCCGCGCCGCGCCCCGTTCACCCCGCGCGAGTTCATCGCCGCACACTTCGACCCCGCCTACACCGGCCCCGGCCCGGTCGGGCACGGCTTCGCCCCCGACGCGGCCGAGACCGGCATCGGCTACTACACCTTCCGCATCGCCGAGGGCGTCACCGGCATCGCCATGGACTCGACCAACCGCGCCGGTTTCGTCGACGGCTCACTGGGCCGTCGTCAGCTGGACTGGATCGAGCAGGTGCTCACCGCCGGCTCTCGCCGCTACTACGGCCCCGACGGCCGGCCGCATACCGGCGGGGACACCGACGAGCTGTTCCTGCTGTTCAGCCACCACACCTCCGACACCATGGACATGCTGGTCCCCGATCCGGAGGACCCGGCCGAGTCGCGGCACTCCGGCGCCGAACTGGTCGACCTTCTGCACCGGTTCCCCAACGTGCTGGGCTGGGTCAACGGGCACACCCACGACAACCGGGTGATCGCCCACCGCGGGCAGACCCCCGAGCAGAGCTTCTGGGAGATCAACACCGCCTCGCACATCGACTATCCGCAGCTCGCCCGGATCATCGAGGTCGCCGACAACGCCGACGGCACCGTCTCGCTGCTGTGCACGCTGATCGAGGCCGACGCCCCGTACACCGCCGACCACACCGATCTGTCCCCGCTCGGACTGGCATCGCTGTATCGGGAACTGGCGTTCAACGATGTGAACACCGACCCGGACCGGATCGGTGACGCCGGGGACCGCAACGTCGAGCTGCTGCTGGCCCACCCGCACCGGTAGGCCGGACGCCCCGCCCGGCCGTGCATGTGCACCGGTCAGCCCAGGTGCTGGCCGCGGTTCTTCATCTCCCGGATGTCCATCGACATGGTCACCACCGAGCGGTAGAGCTCCAAGGTGATGCGCGCCAGGATCAGGTAGACGAAGGCCAGCACCGCACCGATGATCAGCGCCGCGAAGCCCGCGCCCACCGAATCGGCGAAGCCGGCGATGACCATGAACAGATACACCAGGCCGATCAGGATCGTCACCAACACGTAGGCGATCTTGACGATCGACGGGGTGACCAGTCGGGTGAAACTGAAGTCGAACAGTGCCTCGAACAGCCCCGGGTCACTCTGCGGGCCAGAAGCGGGCGGCGGATACGATCCCTGCGTCATCGGTCTGCAACTCCTCGTCGTGTGATGACCCGGCTCCGATCGAGACGGGAATCACACGCTAGCAGTGCGGCCGATGCCGCAGGCACGAATACGTGCAGTCACCCGGCGGCGTATACCTGCGAAGTCTCCACCGGCAGCGATGGATCGGTGCCGATGGTCAGTGGCGACGGGGCGGCGCCGGCGGCGACCAGGTGCGCACCCAGGGAGGCGACCATCGCCCCGTTGTCGGTGCACAGCCGCGGCGCCGGCACCCGCAGGGTGATCCCGGCTTCGGCGCAGCGCTGCTCGGCCAGTTCCCGCACGCGCGAGTTCGCGGCCACGCCGCCGCCGAGCAGCAGGGTGTCGACCCCTTCGTCGCGGCAGGCGCGCACGGCCTTGAAGGTCAGCACATCGGCCACCGCCTCCTGGAAGCTCGCCGCCACATCGGCCACCGGCACCGGCCGGCCCTCGCGCGCACACTGCTCGACGAACCGGGCGGTCGCGGTCTTGAGCCCGGAGAAGGAGAAGTCGTGCCGGGGATCGGCCCCGCCGATGAGCGAACGCGGGAACCGGAACGCGGTGGGGTCGCCGGTCTGAGCGATCCGATCGAGCACCGGACCGCCCGGATACCCCAGCTCCAGCAGCCGGGCGACCTTGTCGTAGGCCTCGCCGGCCGCATCGTCGAGGGTGGAGCCCAGTTCGATGATCGGCGCGGCCAGGTCGGTGACCTTGAGCAGCTGGGTGTGCCCGCCGGAGACCAGCAGCACCACCGCCGGCGGTACGGGGCCGTGCGCGAGCGCATCGACCGCCACGTGCGCGCCGAGATGGTTGATCCCGTAGAACGGCACGTCCCACGCCAACGCGTAGGCCTTCGCCGCCGAGGCGCCGACCAGCAGCGCCCCGGCCAGCCCCGGCCCGACGGTCGCCGCGATCGCATCGGGCCGGTCGACCCCGGCCGTCGCCAACGCCCGACGCATGGTGGGCACCATCGCCTCGAAGTGGGCGCGCGAGGCGATCTCGGGCACCACGCCGCCGAAGCGGGCGTGCGCGGTCACCGAGGAGGCGATCTCGTCGGCCAGCAACTCGACCTCCGGCGGGCCGCCGGGGCGCGGGGTCACCCGCACCACGCCCACCCCGGTCTCGTCGCACGAGCTCTCGATCCCGAGCACGATCATCCGGCACCGCCCGCCCAGTCGCCCGAACCGGCGGGTTCGCGGCGCATGACGATCGCATCGGCCCCGGCCGGCTGGTAATAGCGGGGGCGGATCGCGACCTCGACGAAACCGTGGTCGCGATACAGCGCCAGCGCCGCCTCGTTGCCCCGGCGCACATCGAGGAACACCGGCCCGCCGTGCCGGCCGGCCTCGGCCAGCAGCAGGTCGAGCAGGTGTCCGCCGATGCCGCGCTGCTGATGGCTGGGCACCACCGCCACGGTGCGGATCTCCGATTCGCCCGCCGGGGTGGCCGCGCCGGTCGCGGTCGGCGAGCCCATCAGGGCGATGCCCGCGTAACCGACCAGTTCCCGGCGGTCCCACGCCCCGAAGTAGCGGGTGTGCTCCGCGGCGATCTCCTGCTCGAATCCGGCGGCCGGCCAGGGGCTCTCGTCGGCGAACAGCTCTTTTTCGATCTCCGCGCACCGCGCGGCGTCCGCAACGGTCAACGGCTTGAGTCCGATCCGCATCACAGGACCTCCAGTCTCCGGCGTGGCCGGGGCTCCGCCGTATCGGGACGGCGCAGATACAGCGGTTCCAGCATCGCCGGAGCCGCGCCGGAGCGCAGCGTTTCGGCGGCGGCCCGCACCAGTCCGGCCGCACTCGGCCCGGCGATGTCGCGCACCGCCGCACCGACCGGTTCCGCCAGCTCGGTGCACATGCGCTGATCCCCGGCGAGCACGGTGCGCGCGTCCACCGTCGCCTCGGCGATCGGACCGACCTCGGGGCCGGCGGTGCGCCGGGTGCCGGTGTAGCGGGCGTGGTAGACCTCGCGGCGCCGGGCATCGGTGACGACCACCAGCTCGGTGTCCGCCGACGGGTCGACGGCCGCGGCGATCGCATCCAGGGTGCACACCCCGTGCACGGGCAGCCCCAGCGCGTCGGCGAACGCCGCCGCGGTGACCATGCCGACCCGCAGCCCGGTGAACAGGCCCGGCCCGGCGCCGACCACCACGGCCGCGAGCTCGCTGCGCGCGATGTCGGCCTCGGCCAGGCACTCGGAGATCTGCGGCACCAGCAGTTCGTTGTGGGCACGCGGGCGCACCGTGGCGCGCTCGGCCAGGGTGGTCACCTCGCCGCCGGAGTCCAGGCGGACCACCCCCGAGAGCACGGCGGGGGTGGCGGTGTCGAGCGCGAGGACCAGCATCGGTTCATCGTACCGAGGCCCGGCGGCGCGGCCCGCCGCGACCTGCGCCGGGCCGCACCGCCCGGGGTCGGCTCAGCGCTCGCCGGCCGGGGCGTCCGACCACGCCCAGCGGGCGGTGCGCACCTCGGATCCGTCCGCCCGCGACAGGCGCACCAGCAGGTGCCGGTCGGTGAGCGATTCGACCAGTCCCCGCCCCCATTCGACGACCACGACCGCATCGTCCAGTTCGGCGTCGAGATCGAGTGCGTCGAGTTCGCCGAGCGGATCGGCCGCGTCGATGAGCCGGTAGGCGTCCACATGCACCAGGTCCGGTCCGTCGGCCGTGCCGCGGTGCACCCGGGCGATGACGTAGGTCGGGGAGCTGACCCGGCCGCGCACTCCGAGCCCGGCGGCGATGCCGCGGGTCAGCGCCGTCTTGCCCGCCCCCAGCGGCCCGTCGAGGATCACCAGGTCGCCGCCGGTGAGCCCGGCGGCCAGTCGGGCGCCGAAGGCCTCGGTCTCGGCGACGGTCGCCAACTCTTCGTCGCCGCGCGGCTCAACGTCCATCGATGCCTCCGGTGTGGCGGCGCGTGACCCGCGACCCGATCCCGGTGACCATCTCGTAGCCGATGGTGTCGAGCAGATCCGCCCAGCGCTGCGCGGCCGGCTCCCCGCGGCGCGGGTCGCCGAACAGCACCACCTCGTCGCCCTCGGCCGCGGTGGTGTCCGCGCCCAGGTCGACGACGAACTGGTCCATGCACACCCGCCCCACCGCCGGTCGGTCCGCACCGGCCACCCGGACGTGGAAGCGACCGGACAGACCGCGCCGCACCCCGTCGGCGTAACCGAGCGGCACCACCCCGAGCACCGTGTCTTCCGGCACCGTCCAGGTGTGTCCGTAGGACACCCGCTCGCCGGCCCGGGCCTTCTTCACCCGCACCAGGCGCCCCGACAGCCGCATGACCGGCCGCAGATCGAAGTCGTCGACCTCGGGCATCGGTGAGATGCCGTAGAGCGCGATGCCGGGCCGGACCATGTCCAGATGCAGGTCGGGCCGGGTGAGCGTCGCCGCGGAGTTCGCCGCGTGCAGCACCTGCGGGTCCAGACCGGCTTCGCGGGCCCGCGCCACGGCGGCGGCGAACTCGGCGGCCTGCCGCTCGATCGACGGGTCACCGGGCTGATCGGCGCAGGCGAAGTGCGTCATCATCCCGTGCAGACGCAGCGCCCCGGCCCGCTCGCCGCGCACCAGGTCGGCGAGCACCTCCGGCCACTCGTCGGCGGTGATGCCGTTGCGGAACAGCCCCGAGTCGAACTTCACGGTCACCACCGCGGTCCGCCCGGCCGCACCGGCCGCATCGACCAGGGCCGAGACCATCGTCGGGGAGGCCACCGCGACCTGCACGTCGGCCTGCACCGCACCGACCAGGTCGGCATCGATGGTGTTGAGCCAGCTCAGCACGGGCGCGGTGATCCCGCCGCGGCGCAGACGCAGCGCCTCGGCGACCGTGCACACGCCCAGTTCGCGTACCCCGGACGCGAGCAGGGAGCGGGAGATCTCCAGTTCCCCATGCCCGTACGCGTCGGCCTTGACCACCGCCATGATCGGGGTGTCGTCGGTCGCCGACCGGACCACGGACACGTTGTGGGCGAGCGCGGTGTGGTCGATCTGCGCGGTCGCCAGCGGGCGGGGATCACTCACGAGGGGTCATTGTGCCACCGGGGCCGGTGGCTGCGCTGCGCACCCGGCGCACGGCCGCGGGGATGTGCGCACTGATCTGCCGGGCATGGATCGGTGCGCCGACCCCACCGTGATCGCCGTCGACGTCCCCGGTCGCGGCCGCGCGGGCGGCCAGGCCGTGCACCCGGTCGGCGGCGGCCGCCGCGGTCACCGCGGGCAGCCCGGCCGCCAGCAGCGCCCCGATCATCCCGGCGAGCACGTCCCCGGATCCGGCGGTGGCGGCCCAGGAGCCGCCGGCCTCACTGACCACGGTGTCGCCGTCGGGGCCGGCGATGATCGTGGCCCGGCCTTTGAGCAGCACCGTCGCCGACAGCCGTGCGGCCAGGCCGCGGGCCGCGGCGATCCGGTCGGGGCCCACCGGATGTCCGGCCAGGCGCGCGAACTCCCGGTCGTGCGGGGTGAGCACCGTCGGTGCGCGGCGCCCGCCCGTGAGTTCCGGCCGGCGGGCCAGCACCGTCACCGCGTCCGCGTCGATCAGCAGCGGCAGGTCGGTCGCGGCGAGCCGGGCCAGGGTGCGTTCGGCGTCCGCCCCGGTGCCCATGCCGGGCCCGGCCACCCAGGCCTGCACCCGCTGGGCCGCCGCCACCGACGCGGTGACCACCGCTTCCGGATGGGCGCGCACCACCGCGGCGTGTTCGGCACCGGCGTAGCGCACCAGTCCGGAGGTCGCCGCGAGCGCCCCGCCGACGGCCAGTACCGCGGCTCCCGGATAGCCGGGACCGCCCGCCACCACGCCGACCACGCCCTGGCTGTATTTGTCGTCGGCCGCGGCGGGCACCGGCCACAGCGCGCCGACGGCCGACTCGGTGAGCACCCGGGCGTGCGGGTCCGGCAGCTTCAAGCCGATGTCGACGGGCACGACCCGCCCGCACCGGTCGGCGGCCAGCAGCAGCGCCGGTTTCACCGCGCCGAAGGTCACGGTCACCGCCGCCCGCACGGCCGGGCCGTCGGTGGCCCCGGTGTCCGGATCGATCCCGCTGGGCAGATCCACCGCCACGATCGGCGCGCGCACCGCGCTCACCAGGGCGGCCGCGGTGGGCCGCAACGGCCCGCGCCCGCCGATCCCGACGATCGCATCGACCACCAGATCCGCGGCGGCGGTCGCGGCCAGCGCCGCCGGGGCCGCCCCGCCCGTGTCCGCGGCCGGGATCAGTCGGCCGCCGGCCGCGCGCAGTGCCGCGGCCCCGGCCGGGTGTGCGCGGGCCGGATCGAGCAGGACCGCGGTCACCGCGACCCCGCGCCGGCGCAGCATCGCCCCGGCCCACAGCCCGTCGCCGCCGTTGTCTCCCCCGCCGACCAGCACCGTCACCGCGGTGCCGGCGATCCGGCCGGTGCGAGAGCGCAGGGTGCGGGCCACCACCGTGGCCAGGCCGTGGGCGGCCCGGCGCATCAGCGTGCCCTCGGGCAGCGCGGCCAGCAGCGGCGCCTCGGCCGCGCGGACCTGCGCGGCCGTGTACAGCGCGTCGATCCGTTCCGCTGCGGCCATCGCCCACCCCGTTCTTCCCGACACCGGTTCTTCGACCGAGCCTACGGTCGCGGCGCACCCGACCGCGGCGCGGCGGAAGGACCCGGCCAGGCGCCCGCGCCCGGGCGGGATCGGTTACCGTCGGATCCGTGGCCAAGAAAACGAAGAAACTGCTGCACACGCTCGCCCGACGTGGCCCGCACAAGGTGCTGCGCGGCGATCTGGCCTTCGTCGGCACCCCGGGGCTGGTGCTCACCCCCGCCGCCGGGATGGGCCTGCCCGCGGTGGCCTTCGGTCACCACTGGCTGTCCGGGCCCGAGCACTACCTGAGCACCCTGGCCCACCTGGCCTCCTGGGGGCTCGTCGTGGTGGCTCCGGGCACCGAGCGCGGTGTCGCACCCAGCGGCCCGGGCCTGGCGGCCGACCTGCACACCGCCTTGGACGTGGCGACCGGGGTGCGGCTGGGACCGGGCGAGATCAGTGTCGACCCGCAGCGCCTGGCGCTGGTCGGCCACGGTTTCGGTGCCGGCGCCGCACTGCTGGCCGCGGCCCAGCGTCCGGTCGGCGCGGTGGGTGCGCTCTTCCCGGCGCAGACCGTGCCCGCGACGGAGCCGGCCGCCGCGCAGATCCACACCCCGACACTGCTGCTGTCGGAGTCGGGCACCGGCGGCGATCCGGCCACCCCGATCGCCCGCTCACTGGCCCAGGCCCTGCCGGTCTCCTCATCGGTGGTGCGCAGCCTGCCCGGCGCATCGGCCACCGATCTGTTCGAGGGCCGGCGCGTCGCCGCAGCGCTCGGCGTCGGCGGCGGTGACCGGAGGGTCCGCGCCCTGGTGCGCGGTCTGCTGACCGGTTTCCTGCTCGGCGCGCTCGGAGACGGCAAGACCGCCAAGGAGTATGCGCAGTTCCTCGATCCCGACGAGTACCTGCCCGAGACGGCGCCGCTGCCCGCCCAGGCGCCCCCGCAGCCGCATCCGGCGGCCGCACTGCTGCGCAGCTAGCGGGTCACCACCGGTCGGTGGTCCACCGCGCCGGCTCCTCCGTCTCGGCCCACGGGTCGGCGATATGCCCGCCGTCCGGCACGCCCGGACCCGCCGCGGGCGGTGCCGGCGGCGGGGGCGGGTGTGCGGCCCCGCGCGCGTCCGCGAGCTTCTCCGCCAGCAGGCGGTCCAGCGCCCGGCCGGGTTCGGCGGCGCGCGCCGTCGCCCGATCCAGCGCCGCCTGTGCCCAGCGGTGCTCCGGACCGATGTGCGCGGCCCGGCCTGCCGCGTCGGAGCCGGTCACGGCTGCGCGACCACCTCGGCCAGCCGCTCGGCGACCGTGCGCGCGGTGTCGGTGTCCGGCGCCTCGACCATCACCCGCACCAGCGGTTCGGTGCCGGACGGGCGCAGCAGCACCCGACCGCGGCCGGCCAGTTCGGTCTCCGCAGCCGTCACCGCGGCCGCGACCTCGGCCGAGGACCGGACCTGTGCCTTATCGGCGACCGGCACGTTGATCAGTACCTGCGGCAGCACCTGCATCACCCCGGCGAGCTCGGCCAGCGTCTCACCGGTCCGGGCCATGCGCGCCATCAACGACAGCGCGGTGAGCAGCCCGTCGCCGGTGGTCGCGTGCGCGGGCACCACGACGTGGCCGGACTGTTCGCCGCCCAGGCTCAGGCCCTCCCGGCGCAGCTCCTCGAGCACGTACCGATCCCCCACCGCCGTGGTGCGCAACGTGATCCCGGCCTGCTCCATCGCCAGGTGCAGTCCGAGGTTGCTCATCACGGTGGCCACCAGCGTGTCGTCGGCCAGCTCCCCGGCCTCGTGCATGGCCAGCGCCAGCACCGCCATGATCTGGTCGCCGTCGACGACGCGGCCGTCGGCGTCGACCGCCAGGCACCGGTCGGCGTCGCCGTCGTGGGCGATCCCGAGGTCCGCGCCGTGGTCGATGACCGCGCGCTGCAGATCGGTCAGGTGCGTCGACCCGCAGCGGTCGTTGATGTTCAGCCCGTCCGGCTCGTCGTGCAGGGCCACCACGGTGGCCCCGGCAGCCCGGTAGGCGGCCGGCGCCGCATGGTGGGCCGCGCCGTTGGCGCAGTCGACCACCACGGTCAGCCCGGCCAGGGACTGCGGCACCGCGCCGGCCAGATGGCTCAGGTAGGCGCCCATGGCCTCGGACGCGCTGCGCACCCGGCCGATGCCGGCCCCGACCGGGCGGGGGCGTGCGGCCGCCGCGGCCTCGGGGTCGTGCAGCAGTGCCTCGATCCGGTCCTCGGCCGCGTCGTCGAGCTTGTGGCCGCCGGGACCGAAGATCTTGATCCCGTTGTCGGGCATCGCGTTGTGCGAAGCCGAGATCATCACGCCCAGGTCCGCGTCGTAGGCGCCGGTCAGATAGGCCACCGCCGGGGTGGGCACCACCCCGACCTCGAGCACGTCCACCCCGCTGGCGGCCAGGCCCGCGCTGACCGCGGACTGCAGCATCTCGCCGCTGGCGCGCGGGTCGCGGCCGACCACGGCCAGCGGCCGGGTGGTGCGGCCGGGTTCGGTCAGCGCACTCGCGGCGGCCTCGGCCAGGGCGAGCGCCAGTTCCGCGGTCAGGAAGGAGTTCGCCTCCCCGCGCACACCGTCGGTACCGAACAGTCGGGTCATCTGCCACCGGGCCTTTCCACCGTCGTCGAGGCCGCGCCTCGTCCCACGGCACCGTACCTGTCCCACATGCGTCGGACGGGCGCCCGGGGCAATCCCCGGACGCCCGTCCGATGGTCATCCGTGCGGCACACGCCTGCGCGACCACGGTCGCGCAGCCGCGTGCACGCTGCGGATCAGCGCTTCGAGTACTGCGAAGCCTTACGGGCCTTCTTCAGGCCGTACTTCTTACGCTCGACCGCGCGCGCGTCCCGGGTCAGGAAGCCGGCGGACTTCAGCGGTCCACGATCCTCGGCCGAGACCTCGGTCAGCGCACGGGCGATGGCCAGGCGCATCGCACCGGCCTGGCCCGACGGGCCGCCGCCCTGCAGGCGGGCGTGGATGTCGAAGGTGCCCTCGCGCTCGACGAGCACCAGCGGCGACTTGATCAGCTGCTGGTGCAGCTTGTTCGGGAAGTAGTCCTCCAGCGTGCGGCCGTTGAGGGTGAACTCACCGGTGCCGGGCACCAGACGCACCCGCACGATGGCCTCCTTGCGGCGGCCGACGGTCTGCACGGGGCGGTCGAACTCGGGGGCCGGGCGGGCCGGTTCGACGTCGAGGAGCTCCTCGACGATCTCCACGGTCTCTTCCACGATCGGCTCCTCGGCCACGGGCTCGGTCACGTTCTGCTCGTCGGGAGTCGTCACTGGGCCACCTGCTTGATCTCGAAGGGAATCGGCTGCTGCGCGGTGTGGGGGTGGTTCGGGCCTGCGTAGACCTTCAGCTTGCCCGCGATCTGGCGGCCGAGCCGGTTCTTCGGCAGCATGCCCTTGATCGCGTCCTCGACCACGCGCGCCGGGTTCTTCTCCAGGCCCTCTTCCAGGGTCCACGAGCGCAGTCCGCCCGGGTAGCCCGAGTGCCGGTAGCTGCGCTTGTCCTGCAGCTTGTTGCCGGTCACCGCGACCTTCTCCGCGTTGATCACGACGACGAAGTCGCCGCCGTCCATGTGGGGGGCGAAAGTGGGCTTGTGCTTGCCGCGCAGAAGCGTGGCCGCATGAGTGGCGAGCCGGCCCAGAACCACGTCACTGGCGTCGATGACGTACCAGTCGTGGCTCAGGTCCCCGGCTTTCGGGGTGTACGTAGACACAGATGTTCCTCGTCTGTCGTATCAACTGCCGGCCGGTCGGCGTGTGCCCGCTGCCCTCGGCGGCCGGTTGAGACCCGAGGGGCGGCTGCCCGCACCGAGGCGGACGCACAGCCGACAGACGATGTTACCGGGGCCGGTCCGGCCCGGTCAAAGCGCGGGCACCGCTGCGGCCGAACTCCCGCTCCCCCCTCGAGCGCTCGACCGCAGCGGCCGTTCCGTCGCCGGCCCGGACCGTGTCGGTCCGGGCCGGGCGGAACCTTCCCCCCGTATGTGTCTGATGCCGCTCCCCCCTCGGCTTCGACACACCACTAAGACGCAGCGGATCACCGATCGGTTCCCTCCGGCGGCGAAGATCTTTCTCCGCGGTACAGCGCGCCGCGCAACACCAGGTCACGATCGGTTTCCGCCTCGGTACTCGGAGCCTGGGTCCGCACCGACCACACCGGCGCCGACGCCGATGCGCCCGGCGGCAGCAGCCGTGCGGTCACCGTGCCGACCTGCACCCGCCCCCACGGCGCGGCCACCGGTCGGGCCCGGCGCCCGTCGGTGTCGCCGGTCCACGGGTCGGTGACCACCAGTGCGTGCACCCGACCGTCACCGAGGTCTTCGACCACCACCTGCGGCTCGGGCGGGCCCGCCCGACGGCCGCCGGGGCGAGGTCGCGCGCCGAGTACGGCGGCCGCGGCGCTGTCGCACAGCAGCCACCCGGCTCCGGCCGCGGCGGCCACCCGGGCCCGGCGCACCGCACCGAAGGTCGCCGGCACCACCAGCACCCGCCTGGTGCCCGGTCCGGCACCCGTGCGGGCGTCGACGGCCGCGAGCATCGCCGCCAGCGCCTCCTCGACCGTCCACAGCGCCGTGCCCACCACGAGCGCGGGCCGGTCGATCCAGTCCCACAGCGCGATCGGCGCGGGCGCCGCCGGGTCCGCCGGCCCGGCGTCCGGCGCGTCCCCCGGTCCGTCCTGGACGACGATCAGGCGATCACCGTCGGCGCGCAGGATCAGCGGTATGCGAAGCCGGTCTCCCCGGTCGGTGGCCGCGTGCACGAGCCGGCCGACCGGATCGACCGCCAGCACCGCCGGTGTCCGCCCCTTCGGTCCCCCCATCGCCTGCCCGCCTCTCCCCCTCCACGCAACGGCTGTCCGCCGCCCTATTCGCAGCAGTCCGGTGCGTCCCCGGCGGACTCGGCGCCGGCCGTCTCGGTCTCGACCGGTCCGCGCCGGTCACGGGTGACCGCGTTGCGCGCCGCCAGATCCGCATCGGCCGGATAGTCCACCCGCAGCAGAGTCAACCCCTTGGCCGGCGCCACCGGGACCGATTCGGCGCGTGTGCGCCGGGCCAGCAGCGAGGCCGGCCAGTCGACCGTGCGGCGGCCCTGCCCCACCGCGAGCGCCGCACCGACCAGGCTGCGCACCATCTGCCAGCAGAAGGCGTCGGCGCCCACCCGGGCGGCCAGCACGTGTCCGTCTTCGCCGTCGACACGGGTGAACTCGAAGCGTTCGAGGGTGCGCACGGTGGTCGCGCCTTCGCGGCGCCGACAGTAGGCGGCGAAGTCGTGCAGGCCGAGCAGGCCCTGAGCGGCGACGTTCATCGCCTCCAGATCCAGCGGTCCGCGCACCGCCGCGGTCTCGCGCGACCGGTGCGGCAGCGCCCCGTAGCGCGCGTCGGTGACCCGGTAGAGGTAGTGCCGGCGCAGCGCCGAGAACCGGGCATCGAACTCCGGCGGGGCGTGCTCGGCCGCGATCAGTCGCACGTCCGCCGGCAGCAGGCGGGACAGCCTGCCCACCAGCCCGTCGGGGCCGCGTTCGCCCAGTGCGCCGCGCGGCACGTCAGCGTGCGCGACCTGGGCGGCGGCGTGTACACCGGCGTCGGTGCGCCCGGCCACGGTCAGTTCGATCGGGGTGCGCAGCACGGTCGACAGCGCCGTCTCGACCTCCCCGCACACGGTGCGGCGGTCGGGTTGGCGCGCCCACCCGGAGAAGTCGGTGCCGTCGTAGGCCAGGGTCAGCCGGATACGGGCGAGCCCGCCGTCCCCGAGGGGATCGGCGGGCTCGTCCGGCACAGATGTGCGCTCGGTCATCCGGCGCTCAGTCCTGCGTGTCGGCGTCCTCGGCCGCCTCTGCGGCCTCCGAGGCGTCGGCCGCATCGGCGGTGACGTCCTCGACCGCGTCGACGACCTCGTCCGCGGCTTCGACCTGCTCCTCGGTCGACTCCTCGACGACCTGGGCCACCGGGTTGTCGGCCTGCGAGGCGGCGACGCGGCGTGCGCGATCGGCCTCGGAGGTCACGGTCTGCTCCTGCACGAGCTCGATGATGGCCATGGGGGCGTTGTCGCCCTTACGCGGACCGACCTTGACGATCCGGGTGTAGCCACCGTCGCGCTCCGCGAAGTGCGGACCGATCTCGGCGAACAGCTTGTGCACCACGTCCTTGTCGCGGATCTGCTTGTGCACCGCCCGGCGCCCGGCGAGCGTGCCGGACTTCGAGTGGGTGATCAGCTTCTCCGCGTAGGGACGCAGACGCTTGGCCTTGGCCTCGGTGGTGGTGATGCGGCCGTGCTCGAACAGCGCGGTCGACAGGTTCGCCAGGATCGACTTCTGGTGGGAAGCCGACCCACCGAGGCGGGTGCCCTTGGTTGGTTTGGGCATGGTGTTGCTCCTTGGATGGACCCCGTACCGCGGCGGCGGCCCGGGTGCAGACGGTTACAGCTGTTCGGTCTCGGCGTAGTCCTCACCGTCGCCGTCGGTCCAGCCGCCGGTCTCCGGGTCGTATCCGGCCACCGAGGCGGGATCGAACTCCGGCGGGCTGTCCTTCAGGCCCAGGCCCAGCTGCGCGAGCGCGAGCTTGACCTCGTTGATCGACTTCTGCCCGAAGTTGCGGATGTCGAGCAGGTCCGACTCGCTGCGCTGGATCAGCTCGCCGACGGTGTGCACGCCCTCGCGCTTGAAGCAGTTGAGCGAGCGCACGGCCAGGTTCAGATCCTCGATCGGCATCGAGTAGGCGGCGACGTGCTCGGCCTCGACGGGCGAGGGGCCGATCTCGATGCCTTCGGCCTCGAGGTTGAGTTCCTGCGCCAGTCCGAACAGCTCGACCAGCGTCTTGCCGGCCGAGGCGAGGGCATCACGGGGTGCCATCGAGTTCTTCGTCTCGACGTCCAGGATCAGCCGGTCGAAGTCCGTGCGCTGTTCGACACGGGTGGCCTCGACCTTGTAGGTCACCTTGAGCACCGGCGAGTAGATCGAGTCGACCGGGATCCGGCCGATCTCTCCGCCGGAGTCCTTGTTCTGCACGGCCGGGACGTATCCGCGACCGCGCTCGACGACCAGCTCGACCTCGAGCTTGCCCTTCTCGTTCAAGGTGGCGATGTGCATGTCGGGGTTGTGCACCTCGACGCCGGCCGGCGGCACGATGTCGCCGGCGGTCACCACGCCCGGGCCCTGCATGCGCACGTACATCGTGACCGGCTCGTCCTCCTCGGAGCTGACGACCAGCCCCTTGAGGTTCAAGATGATCTCGGTGACGTCTTCCTTCACGCCCGGGATGGTCGTGAACTCGTGCAGGACGCCTTCGATCCGGATGCTGGTCACCGCCGCGCCCGGGATGGACGACAGCAGGGTGCGCCGGAGCGAGTTGCCCAGGGTGTAGCCGAAGCCCGGCTCGAGCGGCTCGATGGTGAACTTCGCCCGGTTGTCGGTGATGACCTCTTCGGTCAGCACCGGTCGCTGCGAGATGAGCATGTGATCCTCCTGTTCGAAGCGTCCGCTATTTGACGCTCCAAGTGATGCCTACGCAGGCGTTACTTCGAGTAGAACTCGACGATGAGCTGTTCCTGCAGCGCGATGTCGATCTGTGCACGCTCGGGCAGCTGGTGGACCAGCACCCGCATGCGCGGACCGACGACCTGCAGCCACGCGGGCACCGGGCGGTCGCCCTGGGTCTCGCGGGCCACCTCGAAGGGCAGCATCGACAGCGACTTCTCGCGCACGTCGATGACGTCGTACTGCGAGACGCGGTAGCTGGGGATGTTCACCTTCTCGCCGTTGACCAGGAAGTGGCCGTGGCTGACCAGCTGGCGGGCCTGCCGGCGCGTGCGGGCGAGCCCGGCGCGGTAGACGACGTTGTCCAGCCGCGACTCCAGGATGGTCAGCAGGATCTCACCGGTCTTGCCGGGGCGGCCCGCCGCCTCGGCGTAGTAGCGGCGGAACTGCTTCTCCATCACGCCGTAGGTGAAGCGAGCCTTCTGCTTCTCCTGCAGCTGGAGCAGGTATTCGCTCTCCTTGATCCGCGCCCGGCCGTGCTGGCCCGGCGGGTAGGGGCGACGTTCGAAAGCCTGGTCTCCGCCGACGAGGTCGACGCGCAGGCGACGCGACTTGCGGGTCGCGGGTCCGGTGTAACGAGCCATTTTCTACTCTCTTCCTTTCCCGCTAGACCCGACGGCGCTTCGGCGGCCGGCAGCCGTTGTGCGGCTGCGGCGTGACGTCGGAGATGGTGCCCACCTCCAGGCCGGCGGCCTGGAGCGAACGGATCGCGGTCTCACGTCCCGAGCCGGGGCCCTTGACGAAGACGTCGACCTTCTTCATGCCGTGCTCCTGCGCCTTGCGCGCGGCGTTCTCGGCGGCGAGCTGGGCGGCGAACGGCGTGGACTTACGCGAGCCCTTGAACCCGACATGGCCCGAGGACGCCCACGAGATGACGTTCCCGGCCGGGTCGGTGATCGACACGATCGTGTTCGAGAAGGTGCTCTTGATGTGCGCGGCGCCGTGCGGAACGTTCTTCTTGTCCCTGCGCCGGCTGCCCTTGGCGCTACGTGACTTGGGGGGCATTGCTTACCTGGCCTTCTTCTTGCCGGCGATGGTCTTCTTCGGGCCCTTGCGGCTGCGCGCGTTGGTCTTGGTGCGCTGGCCGTGGACGGGCAGGCCGCGCCGGTGGCGCAGGCCCTGGTAGCAGCCGATCTCCATCTTGCGACGGATGTCGGCCTGCACCTCGCGGCGGAGGTCGCCCTCGACCCGAAGGTTGTTCTCGATGTAGTCGCGCAGCTTCACGACGTCCTCGTCGGACAGGTCCTTGCTGCGCAGATCGGGGCTCACCCCGGTCGCGGCCAGGATCTCGTGCGATTTCGCGCGACCGATCCCGTAGATGTACGTCAGTGCGATCTCCATCCGCTTCTCGCGGGGCAGATCGACACCTGAAAGACGTGCCATGTGGCTTTCCTTATCGGTGTGCGGAGGTCTTCTCCCTTACCGTCCCCGCCGCTGCGGGGCCCCGGCCTCCGTTCCGGGGGTGCACCGCCCCGTCGAAGGGGGCGGCAGGTCAAGGGAGGTGTGCTCTCATCGCTCGGCAAGCCGATCGCACGAGGTGCGAGGCTGGTCGGTGATGCTCAGCCCTGACGCTGTTTGTGGCGCGGGTTGTCGCAGATCACCATGACCCGCCCGTGACGGCGGATCACCCTGCACTTCTCGCAGATCTTCTTGACGCTCGGTTTGACCTTCACGTCTGTCGAATCTCCTGCGGTCTCGCCCGTCCGCGAACGGACGAGCATTTCACCCGACCGGGATCGGCCGGGAGGGTCTTACTTGTAGCGGTAGACGATCCGCCCACGCGTGAGGTCATACGGCGAGAGTTCCACCACCACCCGGTCCTCGGGCAGGATGCGGATGTAGTGCTGCCGCATCTTGCCGCTGATGTGCGCGAGCACCTTGTGACCGTTCTCCAGCTCAACGCGGAACATCGCGTTGGGCAGGGGTTCGACCACCCGGCCCTCGACCTCGATGGCGCCTTCCTTCTTGGCCATGTCCTCCACGATCCTGGCGTCG
>Ga0079226_10000306_pt1 | contig 32963 bp, 27 predicted proteins | sample Poulit2014_FD_76345 | JGI IMG/M metagenome (GOLD analysis project Ga0079226, IMG submission 76345) | Agricultural soil microbial communities from Georgia to study Nitrogen management - Poultry litter 2014 | ecosystem: Environmental > Terrestrial > Soil > Agricultural land | place: USA: Georgia...
CACCGCACGGGCAGCGTTATCGGCCATGCATTCAGGTTCAGAGCCCAGTAGTTGCACGTGCACTGGGGTGCCGCTAAGGGTTTTTGCCCCATGTTTTAATTCTGGGCACCAACGGTAAAACACCGAGGGCGGAAGCAACCGCCCACTTACGCGCACAAACTCGGTAACGCACCAATCATACCCACCCACCTGGGTAAGCACTTGGCGCAACCAATAATCCGCCACGCCCTCCATGGGCGCGAGCACCAATGCATGGCCTTGGCTAAATAACGGGCCGGTGCCTGTGTTGGGATAGTGCGATTGAGTAGTTAACATGTTGCTCACTGTGGATGGGTGTTAGCTCGGGCGATACTAATACTTATGCACTAAAAAAACGATCATGCTTACACCAACGCCACAGGCACAAAACGTGTACAATTGCCGCCGTTACGGCATTTTTATTGGGAGCACACCATGAGCGCAAACAAAAAAACCTCCATTGAAGACACCTTGGCCCAGTTAGAAACCCTGGTTGAACAAATGGAATCAGGCGAGTTATCCCTAGAGGATTCCTTAGCCGCTTTTGAACGAGGCATTAAGCTTACTACCGAGTGCCAGAAAACCTTAAAAGCTGCAGAAGAAAAAGTGCAAAAGCTAATTAGTGCAACGCAAGCTAACACCCCTGCAAGCGAGGATGAAGAGTTACCGTTTTAGCGGCCAGCATAATTTGCTAATAGATGCGGAAAAATAGATTTTCGTTTATCCTTACGCACTTGTTGCTTACCGGCCACCTGTTCCACTAGGCCACCACCGCTGCCTGCACTAGGCGTTGTTTATTCACCACTGTTGTATACGGATCCTGCCATGCCTGCTACGAACTTTTCTGCTTTGAATGCGTACCTTACGCACATGCAAAGCCGCAGTTCGTCTTTAATCGAACAATGGCTTCCTAAGGTGGCTAGCACACCTGCCCAGCGCCTTACCAAAGCGATGCACTATGCAGCCTTAGCGGGCGGCAAGCGCATTCGCCCCGTGTTAGTGTATGCCGGCGCTGAATTTTGTGGCGCCAACCAAAGCAAGGCTGATATCCCAGCCATTGCCATTGAGTTAGTGCACACTTACTCGCTTATTCATGATGATTTACCGGCCATGGATAACGATGCGTTACGCCGTGGCAAACCCACGTGCCACATCCAATACGATGAAGCCACTGCCATTTTAGCGGGCGACACGTTACATACCCTGGCCTTTGAATTGCTTGCAAGCGCAGGCGATTACACAGCCGAACAACGTATTGCGATGATTAACACTTTAAGCAAAGCTGCTGGGGTGCAGGGCATGGCGGCAGGCCAAATGTTAGATATCGAGGGCGAAAATTTTACCGCCGATCTAGCTTGGCTGGAAAACATGCACTATTTAAAAACCGGCCGCCTGATCACAGCAGCACTTGAACTAGGCGCCCATGCAGCCCAAGCTACAGAGCAACAGCGCCATGCGTTGGCTACCTACGGCGATAAAATTGGGCTAGCCTTCCAAGTGCGTGATGACATACTAGATGTAATTGGTGCCACCGAAGAACTTGGCAAAACCAAGGGCTCGGATGCGCGCCACAACAAGAACACCTTCCCTGGGCTTATCGGCCTGGAAGCCAGTGAAAAACGAGCTAAACAGCTCTGTGAAGAGGCCCAAGAGGCGCTCACTCCATTCGGCGGCAACGCCGATCTGTTACGGCAACTGGCAAACTATATTATTGCCCGAACCCATTAATGATGAATCCTTTGTTACTAGGGTTTTATTTTTTATACAGAGTGGCACATGGCAAAAACGTTTACTGACATACCATTAGAACGGCCGCACACGCCGTTGCTTGATGGCATTACCACCCCCGCCGATTTGCGCGCCCTACCCGCCACGGCATTGCGCCAAGTGGCCGATGAACTGCGTGCCTACCTGCTTTATGCTGCAGGCCAAGCAGGTGGGCACTTTGGTGCCGGCCTTGGCGTGGTTGAGCTGAGCGTGGTGCTGCATTACTTATACCACACGCCAGAAGACCGCCTAGTATGGGATGTGGGCCACCAAACTTACCCGCACAAAGTGCTTACTGGGCGCCGCGAAGCCTTGCTCACTATTCGCCAACAGCACGGTTTGTCCGGTTTCCCTAAGCGTAGCGAATCAGAATACGACACTTTCGGTGTGGGCCATTCTTCCACCTCCATTAGCGCAGCGCTAGGCATGGCCTTAGGCGCAAAAATGGCGGGCAAAGAGCGCAAAGTAGCCGCAATTATTGGCGATGGCGCGATGACAGCCGGCCAAGCATTTGAGGCGTTAAACCACGCTGCCCACACCAACGCCAACATGTTGGTGATTTTGAACGACAACACCATGTCGATTTCAAAAAACGTAGGCGGGTTAGCCAATTATTTTGCTCGCATTTGGGCATCGAAAAACTATATTGCCCTGCGTGAAGGCGGCAAGCGTGTGCTGTCTTCTATGCCTGCAGCATGGGATTTTGTGCGCCGCGCCGAAGAAAGCATGAAGAACATGGTAAGCCCTGATGCGCTCTTTGAAGCCATTGGCTTTAACTATATTGGCCCCATTGATGGCCACGATATCGGCGAGCTACTAGAAACCCTTGGTAACATCAAAGGCTTAGAAGGCCCGCAGCTGCTGCACATTTACACCACCAAAGGCAAAGGTTTTGTGCCGGCAGAAAAAGACCCAGTGGGTTACCACGCCATTAGCAAGGTAGAACCGAGCCGTGCACCAGCCAAGCCCACTGGCCCGCGCTACCAAGAGGTGTTTGGTGAGTTTTTATGCGATATTGCCGCCCAAGACCAGCGTGTAGCCGGCATCACCCCCGCCATGTGCGAGGGTTCGGGCATGATTGAATTCAGCCAACGCTTCCCCGAGCGCTACCATGATGTGGCCATTTGTGAACAACATGCGGTTACCTTAGCCGCAGGCTTAGCTTGCGAAAAACAAAAGCCCATCGTGGCTATTTATTCCACGTTCTTGCAGCGCGGCTACGACCAGCTGGTGCACGATGTGGCCTTACAAAACCTTGATGTGACCTTTGCCATCGACCGCGCCGGCGTGGTAGGTGAAGACGGCGCCACCCATGGCGGCTTTTTCGATGTGGGTTTTATGCGCTGCGTGCCCAACATGGTGATCGCCGCCCCAGCGGATGAGAACGAATGCCGCCAGTTGCTTTACAGCGCCTGGTTACACGAAGGCCCTTCTGCAGTGCGCTACCCTCGTGGCACTGGCCCCGGCGTGAGCATAGAAAAGGGCTTTACTGCCCTGCCCCTGGGCAAAGGGCGCCTCATGCGTAAAGGCCAGCGCGTTGCCATTATCTCTTTTGGTGTCATGCTTGCCGAAGCCATGCAAGCAGCAGCAGAGCTTAACGCCACTGTGGCCGACATGCGCTGGATTAAACCCTTAGATGAAGGCCTGTTACTAGAGCTTGCCGAACAACACGATATTTTGCTCACCATTGAGGATCACCAAATCATGACGGGGGCGGGTTCGGCAGTGAACGAGTTTTTTCATCAACAAGGGCGCCAGCCACGCATTATTAACCTCGGTTTGCCCGATGTATTTACCGATCACGGCAAACGCGAGGATCTACTCGCCCAGCTAGGTTTAGATGCTGCCGGCATTATAAGGGCTATAAACAAGCTATAAATGCTTGTGCCATAAACAACAACGGCGGCCAGTGGCCGCCGTTGTTGTTTGCCTTGCTTACTTTAGCAGGCTTAAGAATTCACGCCGCAAGGTGGAATCTTTCAAGAAAGCCCCGCGCATAACCGAGTTCTTCATTAACGCACTATCATCTTGCACACCACGCCAATGCATGCAGAAGTGGCTCGCCTCCATCACGATAGCCAAACCATCAGGTTTAATACGATGTTCTAATTCATCAGCTAGCATAACCACGGCCTCTTCTTGAATTTGCGGGCGTGTCATCATCCACTCTGTTAAACGAGCATACTTAGACAATCCGATCAAATCAGAATCTTTATTCGGCAACACACCAATCCACACGCGGCCCATAATGGGGCATAAGTGGTGTGAACAAGCACTACGCACTTTGATTGGGCCCACAATCATCAGCTCGTTTAAACGCGATACGTTAGGAAATTCAGTAATGTTTGGCGCTTTCTCAAAACGCCCACGAAACACTTCGCTCACATACATTTTTGCCACACGCCTTGCCGTTTCAGCTGTGTTGTGGTCGCTATCCGTATCAATTACTAACGCTCGCAACACATCTTGCATTTTGGCTTCTACTTCTACACGCAACGCGTCAAGTTCACCTTCTTCAATAAAATCGGCAATATTGTCGTTTGCATGAAAACGCTGCCCCGCTTCCACCAACCGTTGGCGAATACGCTCGGCTGTGCTCTGCGCATTGTGTTGTTCGGAAGCATCCTGTTTGGGGGTAGTCACTGTTTTATTCCTTACGTTGAATAGTGTACAAGCACATAACGGTTAAATAACTGCGTAGCCTAACACCCACGCTGTAAAACCGAAACCGCTGCGCACTAGGCCATTGTATTAACACTGTTGGGGCAAGCAGTAAGCAGCGCAGTGTTTACCCAAGCGTGCTATTCATGTGGGCGGTTATGCTTGCTGGCGGCAAATTGCCGTTTGCTTTAACACCATTAAAAAAAGGCCAGTAATAGCTGCAACACGATTAGTGCAAACACGCCAGCTAAAATATCGTCGGCCATAATACCGCTGCCACCACTTAGTTGCTTATCTAACCAACTAATGGGCCAGGGTTTTAAAATATCGAAGAAACGGAACAGGGCAAAACCCACTAGCGCCCACACTAAACTAATGGGTGCAAACAGCATTGTTACTAAGTAACCGGCCACTTCATCCCATACAATGCTGCCGTGGTCGTGAATGCCCATATCGCGTGCTGCTTTGCCGCAAACATAAGGGCCAATGGCAATAGCGAGCAAGGTGCCAAGTAAATACACCGTGCCCCCACCTTGTGCCAACAACCACCACACTGGGATAGCTGCCAGTGTGCCAAACGTGCCGGGAGCTTTAGGGGCTAAACCCGAACCAAACCCAAGTGCAAGGAAATGCACAGGGTTACTAAGCTGTAACTTATCGGTGGGTTTCAATGCTTTGCTCCTTAAGAAAGAAAGTGGTCCCAACCTTGTGGGTCGGCATCATTGAGCCATTCACCACGGTGGTTTTGCACCCGGATACCAGGCTGTGAAGTAATGCGCCCCACTTGCACGCACCCTTGTGGCACGCTGACGTGGTTTAAAATAGTAAACAGCAGCTGGTAGTCGTCGCCACCGTGCAACTGTGCTTGTTCACGTGCTGCTGCATCACGCCATTGCAAGAACGCATGGTTAACAGGCAACTCTTCAACAATAAGCTCAGCCCCCACATTGCCGCTAGCCACCAACATGTGTTGCAAATCTGCTAGCAAGCCATCTGATACATCAATGGCAGCGGTAGCCATACCTTGTAAACGCAACCCTGTGGCTAATTGTGGCTGTGGCTTAGCAAAAGCGTCCACTAGCTCGCCGCTGCGCACACCACTTTGCCATTCAGCAAGGCCTGCAGCCGCCATGCCCACAGGGCCAGTAAGGCACAGTTTATCGCCGGGCCGTGCGCCTTGCCGGCGCATAGCACGGCTAGGTGGCACCTCGCCCGTTACTTGCACGCTAACCGATAAAGGCCCTTTCACCGTATCGCCCCCCACAAGGCTCACGCCAGCTTCTTCTGCTAGTGCATAAAAGCCTTTGCAAAAACCAGCAACCCAGGCTTCATCAATTTCAGGCAAGGTTAAGCTTAATAACGCCCAACGGGGGCGTGCGCCCATGGCGGCAAGGTCTGATAAGTTTACTGCAAGGCTGCGCCAGCCAATATATTCGGCAGGAAAACCAGGGGGGAAGTGGCGCCCTTCGAGCAAGGTATCCATGCTCATGGCTAACGCCATGCCTGGGCTAGGCCGCACAATAGCGCCATCATCGCCAGGGCCGAGCAATACGGTTGAGCCCTGTGGTGCATGCCGAAAAAACTGCTCTATTAAATTAAATTCACCCATGGCTTTCCTCGGTATTAGCGTGCAGCAAACTCCACTTGGCGGCATTTGCGCGCCACTTTATCGAGCACGCCGTTAATGTACTTAAATGATTCGTCGGCACCGAATGCTTTCACCAACTCAATGCACTCGTTGATCACCACACGGTAGGGCACATCAATACGCGCAACGAGCTCGTAAACCCCCATGCGCAACACAACGCGTTCCACTTGCGACAAACTTTGCACTGAGCGATCAAGCTCAGGGCTTAGCAGCGCGTCTAATTCTTGCACACGGGCAGGCACCTTGTGTAATAGCTCGTTAAAGTGCACGAGATCTACCTTGCTCATATCGTTTTCAGCAAGAAACTGTTGCTCGATGGTACCCGGTAAATCGCCCGTCATTTGCCATTGGTACAGCGCCTGCAAGGCAAAACGGCGCGCTTTGCGGCGCGCCGTGGGAGAGGTTTTTGTGATAGACATTTAAATCTGCTTCAACAAGCTAACCATTTCCATTGCGGACAATGCTGCTTCCGCTCCCTTGTTGCCGGCCTTGGTACCCGAGCGCTCGATAGCATGCTCAATGGTATCCACCGTCAACACACCAAACGCCACAGGAATACCGGTGGTGTTTTGAATGGCGGCAATGCCTTTTGCTGCCTCGCCGGCAACATATTCAAAATGTGCTGTGCCACCACGGATCACGGCACCTAGTGTAATAATGGCATCGTGTTCGTTTTTATCTGCAAGGCGCTTGGCTGCCACGGGCAGCTCCCACGCACCAGGCACGCGAATAATTTGCAGGTTGCTACGGCTAACGCCATGGCGCACGAGTGCATCGATGGCGCCTTCTAATAAAGCTTCAACCACAAAGCTGTTAAACCGTGCTACCACTAATGCATAGCGGCCATCTACGTCATCAAAACGGCCTTCTAAAACTGTAATGTCGTTCATGTTGTACCTACGTTATTGAAAAGCCTAAGGCTTATAAATTAATGGGTGGCCCTGGGCCTGTTGTTTATTCGCCCTGCCCTGGCGCAGGAATGCATTCTACCACTTCTAGCTCGAAACCGGATAACGCATTAAAGCGCATGGGCGAGCTAAGCAAACGCATTTTACGCACGTTTAGCGCGCGCAGAATTTGCGCACCAATGCCAATGTTACGGTAGGCGGGGCTGTTTTCGCTGGCGGGCCGGCGGCGGCCAGCGGCAAAATCATCGAGCAAGGTTTGCAGGTGCTCTGGGGGTTGGTTTTGCCCAAGCACCACAGCTACAGCGGCCTCTTCGTTAGCCATGGCTTTCAACACTTCGGTTAGGCTCCAGCCGGTGTGGCCATCAATTTTTGCGCCAAACAAATCGCGCAGGGGATCTACCACGTGCACCCGCACTGTGGTGACCGATTCCGCACAAGGCTCGCCTTTCACCAAAGCTATGTGGGTAAGGTTATCTACCGCATCCTGAAAGCTCACCATGCGGAAAGCGCCATACACCGTATCTAGCTGCTGTTCGCTCACTTGCTCCACGGTTTTTTCATGCTTCATGCGGTATTCAATTAAATCCGCAATGGTGCCAATTTTAATGCCGTGTTCTTGGGCAAAAATTTCGAGGTCTGGGCGGCGCGCCATGGTGCCGTCTTCATTAATAATTTCGCAAATTACCCCAATAGGTGCCAAGCCTGCTAGCACGGGTAAATCGCAAGCGGCCTCGGTATGGCCAGCGCGGTGCAACACGCCACCTGGTTCGGCCATTAAAGGGAAAATATGGCCGGGCTGCACAATATCACCTGGCTTGGCATCAGGTGCGGCGGCAGCCTGCACGGTCCGCGCACGGTCGGCAGCTGAAATACCTGTACTAACCCCTTCGGTGGCTTCAATGGATACGGTAAACTTAGTACCAAAACCAGAGCTATTGTTTTCCACCATTAGCGGCAACTGCAGCTGTTCGCAGCGTTCTTTGCTCATGGGCATGCATACAAGCCCACGTGCGTGTTTAATCATGAAGTTAATCGCCTCGGGCGTGCAATGTTCTGCCGCCATCACAATATCCCCTTCATTTTCCCTATCCTCATCGTCCATCAAGATGACCATGCGGCCTGCCTGGATGTCTTCAATTAACTCAGGGATTGTATTCAGTGACATTGTTCTTATCCTTTCAGAAAACCATTTTCTGCTAAAAATGACAGGGTGATGCCGGCGTCTTGGGTGGCATCAGCGGCGTTATCGCCTAACAATAAGCGCTCTAGATAACGCGCTACAAGATCTACCTCTAAATTAACTTTAGAGCCCACACGCCATTGGCCTATGGTGGTTACCACTTTGGTATGCGGAATAATATTCAACGAAAACACGGCGCCTGTTACATCGTTGGTGGTTAAGCTAATACCATCCACAGTAATAGAACCTTTGCGGGCAATATACTTAGCAAGCTCATCGGGTGCCTTAATATCGATTACCGTGGAACGCCCGTCATCGTATAGGCGCACCACTTCGCCCAACCCATCCACGTGGCCGGCTACTAAGTGCCCGCCTAAGCGTGTGGTAGGTGTTAGGGCTTTTTCTAAGTTTACTGTTGAACCAGTGGTTAGTTGCCCAAGCGAGGTTTTGCTTAAGGTTTCGGCCGAGGCATCAGCCGTAAAACCATCACCTGGCAAACTGGTTACCGTTAAGCAAACGCCGTTAACTGCAATGGAATCGCCTAGCTGCACGTCGCTTAAATCTAATGCGCCGGTGTGAATATCAAGGGTAATATCTTCGCCCGTGGGCACCAGTTTTTTAATATGTCCCATGGCTTCGATAATGCCAGTAAACATGTCATAACCTCTTTATTGAATGGCCTAAGGGGCCGGCCGTTCTGGCGCTAAACGCCAAATAAAACGCCAGTCGTGGCCAAAATTACGGGCGTCGTGCAATTGCAGTGGCAGCACCTCGGCCATGCTCTGAATGCCCGGCAAGGTTAACAAAGGCCGCGCAGCATTGCCCATAAAAATAGGGGCCATGTAGGTAATAATTTCATCCACAGCGCCAGCCGCCACAAATGCACCGGCTAATTCAGCACCGCATTCAAGCAGCACGTCGTTATGGCCTTGTTCAGCTAGCCACTGCAACACCAGCATGGGGGCAGTGTTCATGGTTTTCCAGTGGGCACCAGCCTGCTTTAAAGCCGCTTTGGTGTTGGCTGTTAAATATGCTTCTTCGCCTAACACCCAACAAACGCCCGGGGCCTGAATAATGTTGGCATCCACTGGCGTGCGAAAACGCCGATCAAGCACCACACGCACGGGTTGGCGCACTGTTGCTTGTGGGTATGGCGGCTGCCATTGCCATTGCTCGGGCCGCACAGTGAGTGAAGCACTATCGTGCAGCACTGTGCCAATGCCAGTGAGCATTACACAGGAACGCGCGCGCCATTGCTGCACATCTTCCCGTGCGGCAGCGCCGGTAATCCATTGGGATTCGCCCGAAGCCATGGCGGTACGGCCATCCACACTCATGGCCAATTTTAACCGCAACCAAGGCAGGCCTAGCTCCATGCGTTTAATGAAGCCTGGGTTTAGAGCGCGCGCCTCTTGCTCAAGCACACCATGCTGCACCGTAATGCCAGCGGCTTTAAGGCGGTTGATACCTTGCCCTGCCACTTGTGGGTTGGGATCCTGCATAGCTACCACCACACGCTGCACTCCTGCCTCTATCAGTGCATCGGCGCAAGGGCCTGTGCGCCCTTGATGGCTACAGGGCTCAAGCGTGACATAGCAGGTGGCGCCATAAGCCTGTGGGCCTGCGGCTGTTAACGCCCAACGCTCGGCATGGGGGCCGCCGGCTTGCTGGTGCCAACCTTCACCCACAACGGTGCCGTTGTGCACAATAACGCAGCCGACATTGGGGTTAGGGGTGGTGGTAAAGATGCCGCGGCGGGCAAGCTGTATGGCACGTGCCATGTAGTGGCGATCTGCAGGCGAAACATCACTCATCACACCACTCCAACAGGTAGGAAATTACGTTGCGTCGGGGTTATTTTTACCGGCTTGCTCAAGCCGTTCCACCTCGGCGCGGAAATCAGAAATATCTTGGAAGCTGCGGTACACAGAAGCAAAACGCACATAGGCCACATCATCAAGGCCACGTAATTCTTCCATCACTAATTCGCCCAGTTCGCGCGCTTGCACTTCGCGCTCACCCGTGGCGCGCAGGCGGTGCACAATCCGGTGCATAGCCGATTCCACCGCTTCCATGCTCACTGGGCGCTTTTCTAGCGCCCGGAGCATGCCTGCACGTAGCTTTTCATCATCGAAGGGCTGGCGTGTGCCATCAGATTTGATAATCCGCGGCATCACCAACTCCGTGGTTTCGAAAGTGGTGAAACGCTCACCACAATCTAAGCACTCACGGCGGCGGCGCACTTGGTAACCATCGGCCACCAAGCGCGAATCGATCACCTTGGTTTCTTCTTTATGACAAAAAGGGCAATGCACAGGGTTTAGCCTTTGTATACAGGGCGCTTGGCGCAAATAGCGAGCACTTTCTCACGCACGCTATCGATCACGCCTTCATCACCCATGTTATCGAGAATGTCGCAAATCCAGCCCGCAAGCTCAGCGCAATCTTCTTCGGTAAAGCCACGTGTGGTTACCGCTGGGGTACCAATGCGCAACCCGGAGGTAACGAAAGGCGAACGTGGATCGTTAGGTACAGCGTTTTTGTTCACAGTAATGAACGCGCGGCCCAATGCTTCATCAGCATCTTTACCAGTGATGTCTTGCTTAATAAGGCTCAGCAGGAACAAGTGGTTATCAGTGCCTTCGGATACCACATCAAAACCGCGGTCCACAAACACTTTTGCCATGGCGCGGGCGTTATCGATAACTTTTTGCTGATAATCCTTAAAGCTTGGCTCCATGGCTTCTTTAAAGCACACCGCCTTTGCAGCAATAACGTGTACTAAAGGGCCACCTTGAATACCAGGGAAGATAGCGGAGTTAATTTTTTTGGCGAGGTCTTCATCATTGGTCATGATCAAGCCGCCACGTGGGCCACGCAAGGTTTTGTGTGTGGTGGTAGTGGTAACGTGCGCGTGAGGCACTGGGCTTGGGTAAACACCTGCTGCCACAAGGCCCGCCACGTGGGCCATATCCACTAATAGGTAAGCACCCACTTTATCCGCAATGTCGCGGAAACGAGCAAAATCTAGATGCTGTGAGTAAGCAGAAAAACCAGCAATGATCATCTTGGGCTTGTGCTCAAGTGCCATTTTTTCTACTTCGTCGTAATCGATTAGGCCAGTATCGGTGTTAATGCCGTACTGCACAGAATTATAAGTACGGCCAGAAAAGTTAGGCGCTGCACCGTGGGTTAAGTGGCCACCGTGCGCCAAGCTCATGCCTAATACTGTGTCGCCTGGCTGCAGCAATGCGAGGAAAACACCACCGTTCGCTTGTGAACCAGAGTGCGGCTGCACGTTGGCGTATTTGGCACCAAACAATTCGCAAGCGCGGTCGATAGCTAGCTGTTCTACCACGTCGGCGTATTCACAGCCACCGTAGTAACGACGGCCAGGGTAGCCTTCAGCGTATTTATTGGTGAATGCAGAGCCTTGGGCTTCCATCACCATGGGAGATGCATAGTTCTCAGAGGCGATCAGCTCAATGTGCTCTTCTTGGCGCTTTTCTTCGTTTTTGATAGCGGCGAAAATTTCCGGATCGTAATCCGCAATGGTAGATTTGACGAACATGGTATGCCCTTCAGGTTGCTGGCTAAACATTGCCGTGAAAATGAAAGCTGCATTCTACCTAATTTTATCTCGTTTGGCACTTGATAAGGCCTCATAATTCCTTGAGTTTCTTTTGTTGGCGCCGTTGTTTAGCACTGCAAAGCGCACCTTAGCTAAACAAAATACCTTTTTGCTCTTTTAACATCCGCCACTTTCGGCTAGCGTAGTGCCTTCCATGATTATCGCTCGCAAGCTTTGTGTTGCGCGCTCTTGAATGAAAACTAGGTGCTATGTCTCAATATATTTTCACCATGAACCGAGTGGGCAAAGTTGTGCCCCCGCAAAAACATATTTTGAAAGATATTTCTTTATCTTTTTTCCCTGGCGCCAAAATTGGTGTGCTAGGCCTTAACGGTGCGGGCAAATCTACCTTGCTGCGCATTATGGCAGGTGTAGACAAAGACTACATCGGCGAAGCGCGCCCGCAACCAGGCATTAAAATCGGCTACCTGCCCCAAGAGCCTGAGCTAGACGACAGCAAAACGGTGCGCGAAGTGGTGGAAGAAGCCATTAGCGAAGTGCGTGAGGCCCAAGAAAAGCTAGATGCCGTGTACGCCGCCTACGCCGAAGAAGACGCTGACTTCGATAAATTAGCGGAAGAACAAGCCCGCCTTGAAGCGATTATCGATGCCGCCGATGCTCACAACATTGAGCGCCACCTAGAAATTGCCGCCGACGCCCTGCGCCTGCCGCCCTGGGACGCCAAAGTAGAGCATCTATCGGGGGGTGAACGCCGCCGCGTGGCCATTTGCCGCCTCATTCTTTCTGCCCCCGACATGCTGCTGCTCGATGAACCCACTAACCACTTAGACGCGGAGTCCGTAGCGTGGCTAGAGCGCTTCTTGCACGAATTTAAAGGCACCGTAGTGGCCGTTACCCACGACCGCTACTTCCTCGATAACTCCTGTGAGTGGATCTTAGAACTCGACCGTGGCGAGGGCATCCCTTGGCAAGGCAACTACACCTCGTGGTTAGAGCAAAAAGAAGCCCGCCTAGAGCAGGAAGCAAAAAGCGAAAGTGCCCACCGCAAAACGGTGGAACGTGAGCTTGAGTGGGTGCGCCAAAACCCAAGCGGCCGCCGGGCCAAAAACAAGGCGCGCTTATCGGCGTTTGAAGAGCTTGCCAGTGTTGAATTTCAGCAGCGCAACGCCACCCAAGAGTTGTATATCCCACCCGACCCACGCCTTGGCGAAAAAGTGTTTGATTTCAAAAATGTGAGCAAGCACTTTGACGGCCGTGTGCTTTACGAAGACCTATCTTTTAGCGTTCCTCGCGGTGCCATCGTGGGCATTATCGGCCCCAACGGTGCTGGTAAAACCACCCTCTTTCGTATGCTTACTGGCGAACAAGAGCCCAGCAGCGGCACCATTGAAGTGGGCGATACCGTGCAGCTAGCCTACGTTGACCAAAGCCGCGATGCCCTAGATAGCAGCAAAACAGTGTGGGAAGAAGTGTCGGAAGGCAACGATATCCTAAAAGTCGGCAACTACGAGGTGCCTTCGCGCGCTTATTTAGGCCGTTTCAACTTTAAGGGTGGCGACCAACAGAAGCACGTAAACCAACTTTCTGGTGGCGAACGCAACCGCTTACACCTAGCAAAACTGCTAAAACAAGGCGCCAACGTGCTGTTGCTTGACGAACCCACCAACGACCTCGATGTGGAAACCTTACGCGCCCTCGAAGAGGCATTGCTTGCCTTCCCCGGCTGCGCCTTGGTAATTTCGCACGACCGCTGGTTCTTAGACCGCGTAGCCACCCACATTTTGGCTTTCGATGGCAACTCTGACGTGGAATTCTTTGAGGGTAGTTATACCGAATACGAGGCTTACCGCCGCGAACAACTCGGTGAAGATGCGTTACAGCCACGCCGCCCGAAATACAAACGTATCGATATTTAAGCAGCCACGCTGTTAGGCTTGCTCAAGGAGCAACCTACCCCCACCTATAAGGCAAAAAAAAGCCCCTTCACTTGAAGGGGCTTTTACTTACTAACAATTACTTAGCATGGTCAGGGCGAGGAGTATCTGCTGTGCTTGCAGGCAAGATCGGATACTCAACTTTCGGCTGTTCACCGGTTAAGGTGTGTAAGAAAGCGGTAATTGCTTTGCTCTCATCATCACTTAACTGTTGGCCTAACTGGGTATCAGCCATAATGGTTACTGCTTCTTGCAAATCCCACACTGCACCACTGTGGAAATAAGGTGCGGTGAGCGCAATGTTACGCAGCTGAGAGGTTCTGAAAGAATACTTGTCAGCCTCATTTTCGGTTAGCTCGTATTTACCCATATCATCTGCAGGGCGTACTTCTTCGCTTGGTTCATTCACTAAACCAAACTTAAAGAACAAAGCGCCACCAAGGTTGCGGCCAGAGTGGCACGCAGTACAGCCTTTATCCATGAACAACGCTAAACCTTCGCGCTCTTCTTCGTTCAGTGCATCTTCGCCATCAAGGAACTTATCGAAAGGAGCATTAGGCGTAACTAGCGTTGCTTCAAACTCGCCAATAGCGTGCACGGCATTAGCAAAAGACACTGGGTCTTCGTCGTCTGCATAAGCTTTAGCGAACAGCTCTTGATACTCGGGAATGCTGTTAAGCACTTCTACCACATATTCTGGTGTGGCGTTCATTTCCACAGCATCCTGAATCGGGCCTTCCGCCTGTTCTTTTAGATCCGCTGCGCGGCCATCCCAAAACTGCGTGCCGTTGTACAGTGCGTTAAGCACCGTAGGTGAGTTACGGCGGCCGTGGTTCCAGCCGTGGCCTAACGACTTAGGTACGTTATCTGCACCACCTGTGCCTACACTGTGGCACGTGTTACAGGTGATTACTTGGCTTTTAGACAAGCGCGGCTCAAAGTACAGCATGCGGCCAAGCTCAACTTGCTCCTCTGTAAGCTCAAGTTCTTCATACACCTCTTCCACAGTAGGAATGGTTTTAAACAACTGATTTGCGCGTTCACGCAACTTCTCTGTGGCATCGCTTTCAGCAAAAGCAACCGTAGAGCTCATCAGCAAGCCAGCAGCAACAACAGCCGTCTTGCGTAAAGATAAACTATGTTTAAACATTTTTTGTTTCCCCAAAAAAATATGTCTAATTACTAAGGTCTCTATAACCCATATGCCATATAGGAGACCATGACGCATGCTTGTTAGCAATAACGCTTTGCCTATCACTGGCATAGGTAAAACTTGCGCTCGTTATTTCGCTTCGCTTGATCTAACAGGCTTGCATTATTATTTTACTGCCTTCACATGCAAAAACATTGATGTTAGACATTATCTCAAGCTAAAGCGGCAACGCCAAGGATAATCATGCCTATGGCAGCGGCTTGCACACCGCTCGCCCCTTCCTTTAATAACACTATGCCAACTAACGTGGTTACCACTAACGAGCCACCAATAATCAATGGGTTGCCCAACGCTACAGGCACCCCACGGCCATAGATCACAAAGGTAAGAATCTCTACTAAACCAATAGCCACACCGGCCGCCACAGCTAGCACCAAGCCAACGCGGTTAAACTGCAATGGTGCAGCACTGCCAGTTTGCTGATACAACAACAGCCCCAGCCCTAAAAAAGCAGCAACAAACTGCAATACCACAGCACCTAACACTGCGTTAATATGCCCTGCGGAGAGTTTAATAAAAACATTGTATAAGCCGAACATTAAAGCGGCGGTAAATATCAAAAACACTGGCATGTGTTTCTTGCCTCATCATTAATAAAGTTGTCATGCCCAATTATTAACCTTTTATATGGGCAATAAAAAAGGCTCCGAAGAGCCTTTTTTATTTTAGCAAAACTTAGATGACATCTTGGTCGCTCTCTTTTGCTGCTTTAATATCACGCCACACAGCGCCAACAATATATACCAATACACCCAGTGTGAGTACTGGCCACATAAGAATATAGAACGTATAAAATGCTACTTTAGCATCCATGTTTTTCTCCTTACAAAAGGCTTAATGCCTGCAACATTATTGATCGTAGCTTTGTACGCGCTCACTAATTTTGTCGAAATCAAAACTTGGCTGCTTGCTCGTTAAGCTTAACAAAATACACACAACGGTGCTGACACCAAACGCTGTAAGCGAAGCTAGCAACACGGTGTAGTCGCGCATGAAATCAAGGTTAATGTAAAGCGCAACGATTCCGGCAATCACACCCACAACAATACCCGGGCGCAAACCAACAAAACCAAACGCCATTAGCCCTAACACCACGCCGGCACCAATAGAACCAATAATTTCAAAGAAGTAAGCGATAATGCCTGTCATTGGAATCAGCTCAAAACGTACCAAACAGAACATCAACATGGCTGCCACAACCGACCAAGTAAACGCCTGGTTAGTAACCCTATCCCAGAACGCGCTAGCAATAACAGGAAAGACGATGGCACCCCATAACGCACCTACGAAAACAAGCGCTACGAGAATATCAAAAGAAAAGCTAGCTAGAATGATGCCCATCACAGTGGCTACAACCATCGTGGCACGGCCAATAAGCAACATTTTCTCTGGGTCGGCTTTGTCTTTGGCAATGTTCTTACCGTATACGTCTGCCATCACAATCGCCGATAAGGCACACAGGTCTGAATCTGCTGTAGACGAGAGCGAACCAATAACCAACACAAAGAATAAGCCAACCATAAACGGCGATAAGTATTCGGCCACCACTTGCGGGATCAAGTTGTTGGTATCCCCACCTAGTGGCTCGATACCAGCGGTGAGCGCCAACAAACCGATCATGCCTAGGCCAATAACAATCGCACCATAACCCAGGGTTGCGGTAATAAAGGTAGGTTTAATGTGTTCCTCATCCACCGCAAACAAACGCTGCGAGATAGTTTGGTTACCAATGGCATAAGCCAACACAGCAAAGAAGTAGGGGGCACCCTGTTCTAAAATAGCTGTTTTAGAAAAGAAACTTTGCTGTTCTGCTGGCAACAAACTTAGATTATCCACAAACATGGCAGGCCCACCCATGGCAAACAGCACCGCAGGAATAATAATAACTGCCACCGCCATCAGTGCTACGAGTTGGGCGAAGTCGGTAAATACCGCAGCACGGAAACCCGACCAGAGGGTATAACTCAGCACGCCTACCCCAGCAATTATTACCCCTGCCTGAAAAGAAAGGGGCGACAAAACGGCCACTAATGCACCAGCTGCAGTAAAGTTCACCATCAAACTAATGGTGCTACCTAGCACGTTAGACACCGCCAAAATTAACTGGCTTGAAGAGCCATGGCGTGCGTGGATCAACTCGCCAAGCGTGTGGGCTTGGGGCGCCAGCTTACGGAAACGCTGGCCAAAGGGGTAAATAAACAAAATCATCAAGGCGCCCCACAAACCATAATGCAAAGGGCCCGATACACCATATTTATAGCCAGAGGTGGCGGCGGCATAGAAGGATGCCGCCCAAATCCATGTGGCTGTCATACTCGAAGAGGCAAAACCAATACCAATTTTTTGGTTAGCCACCATGTAGGCGTCTGTATTTTCTTCTTCTTTACGAATTAATAATGTTAATAAATAAGTACCACCATAGAATACGGCTAACATAATTAGCACCGTTGCGGTGGAAAACTGAAAACCTAAATCTGTCACATCATTCTCACTGTCAATTTATAGGAATGCCAAACTATGCTCGCCAGACCCCTAGCAGCATTAGCACAAAAAATTTCGAGGAGACCCCTCAGGTGGGGAGCGTTTGGTTGATGCTGTAAATGAATAGAATTTGCTGAGGAAATTGTGCGGTATTTAGCGGTACCGTGGCCATGAAAATAACCTCCATAAGTATTCGTTGTAATAGAAAATGTAACCTGCTACTAAACGCTATTGTTATGTTTTAGCGTGTTTTTATTGGCAAGCACCTGTAACCATGAAGCTTGTTACCATACGCATCCCCACGGCAAAACTCCAATTTGGGCGCTTAACGCGGGAGCGTTGGGGCCAGTAAAAGCGTTACTTCACACCTAAATTATTCTTTATAAAGATAAAAAAGCCCTAAAAACACATGTGCTTTTAGGGCTTTTAGTGGTTCTAACTGCGTTTATCTAGAAGTTTAAATTCAACCGCCCAGGGGCTTTAGGGCGCCCATCTGAGCTTGGTTTCACATCATCTAAACGGTGCATTTCAATGCGCCGGTTTTGCTCACGGCCATCTGTTGTTGCGTTGCTTGCCACAGGGTTTGCTGGGCCATAACCCGCTGTTTTCAAGCGGTAAGCCTGCACACCTTCTGCCACTAAAAATGCTTTTACAGAATCTGCGCGTGCTTGCGACAAACGCTTGTTAAGTTCAGCAGAGCCCGTGGAATCCGTATAACCCGCAATTTCCACAGAAATATGCTTATGGTACTTTAAACGCTCGGCTACTTCACGCAACACAGTGCGCGCATTAGCGGTTAAACGGCTAGAGTTAACCTCAAAGGTTACGCCTTCGAGCACCTCTGATACTTCCACCTTGGCAGGCTCGGTTACCACAATTTCTTTCTCAACCACCACTTCAACCACTTCGGGCTCGGGCCGAGGCTCTGGTTGCGGTGCAACCGCACGGCCCCATGGCATGGTTACGCCCACATAAGCACGCACATCATCATAAGGGTCGCGCCCTGCGCCATCATCAGCAAACTCACGTTGGTAACGCGCTTCGGCGCGCAACTTTAATGGCCCAATTAGTTTAGGGCTAACAATACCAAAACCACCCGACCAATAAGCGCTCATCTTTGTGCTGCGTAATTTGGTGTCGATTGTGCCCGCACCCGCGCCACCCACCACATAGGGGCGCCATGCATTGCGCTCGGGGTTAAGGTAGAACAACAAATCAGGGCCCAAACCATACTGCCAATGATGGCCACTGCTTTTGCGCTCTATCGAGTTGCCGGTAACCGCAAACTCCACCGCCCAATGGTTTGTTAGGTGGTACAACGCCCCCCCACGCAAGCCAATACCGTAATCAGAATCCCAGCGGTTACTGTCTGGCTCTACGTAAGCCAACATGCCAGAAAACTCCCAAGGTTCTTGCTCGCTTGCCCCACCCATGGCCAATGCCGTGGTGGGCAGGGCCATTAAGGCCAAGCATGCCACACGCTGAAGTCTTTTCATGGCAACCTCCTTATGCCAAGCGGCGGCTGCGTAAGCGCAGCGCACCGAAGGTGATGAGTAGGAGGGTGATGAGGTGGTTCCAAGCGCCTAGCAAATCATCTACCGCAACGTCTACTTCTTCTAGGTAATCAACCACACCCTTATCAAGTTCGCGCATTACGTATTCCACTCGGTCATGGCGCAACACGTTTTCGTTATTTGCATCGATAGGCAATGCAGTTTTACCTGAACCCATGTTGTAGCCTGGCTTTTTCTCACTAACATCCATGCCGCCATCAACAGCGTGGGCCACAGATATTAGCAAGGAGCGATCACACAGCCCCGTGGCTTGGCAGCCACCCGTGCCGCCTGTTGTTTCTGGTGGGTTAGGCAAGGTTTGCCATGCTCGCTGCGCCAATGGGTCTAAGAATTTTTGCTTTAATGTAACAATTGCATTTACAAGCGGCTGCGCCTTTCTATCTTCTGCTTCAGTGGGCTTATTTGGCTTTGCGTACCGCTTATGTAGCTCACGGGCCAAAGCACCGTCGTAGGCAATCCAACGCAACGCATTAGCGGCGTTGCTAGCCACTTGCTCGTTCACATCGCGGGTGATTTGAAAAGTGCCCACAAAGCTTTCATCGCCTTCAGTACACAAGGCTTCTGTATCTTCTGCACCCCAAAAGCCTTTGCACACAAGTTTTGCCATGCGATACAAGGAACCCTCATGTGAATCATCAGTTTCTTCAGGTTCTTCTGCTAAGCCGCTTGCAAGTAATACCTGGTTCATGCTTCCGAGGTTAAAACTATTAATTTCGGTAGAGTTGCGCACTGTATTTACCAATTCTACGAGCGAGCTAATTTCTGCAGCCATATTGTTGCGGGTAATAGGTTCGCCATCTCCACGCCAGATGTTCCACTGATCCTGCACTTCGCTTACAAAAGTAGGCCCTTCGGCGAACTGTTCCCAAGATTCGTTAGTTAGCGAGCACGACCAAGCATTGGAGTACACCTCTTCATCACCGAACGGCAACACCAAAAACGCCGCAATTTTATTGCGGTAGCGCTCCCATATTCGGATTAAATCAGAGCGGCCACTTTCTTCTAACCAAAGTTGCTCGATTAGGTAGCCCACACGCTCTTCTTCTGTGCCCATCGCTGCTAGCTCTTCTAGCACAGCAGGTTTAAACACACCTTCACGCAGCTCTGGATCATGCACTGCCACCAACAAGCTTTGCAGTTCTAGCTCAATCTCATGAACATCTGCTAAGCACTTAAGCTGCTTTTGATAGCGGATGTGGTTGCCGTCACTAATATTATTAAACAGCGCCTCGTATAGCTCTCTTGCCTCTTTTTTTGCGCCGGCTTCAATTTCCTCAACAAGCTTATTTAGCACAGAGCTATTGTAGGTAGCTTGCCCCATGCGGCGGTTCATCTGCATCACGGGTTCAAGCACATAGTTTTTAATGGCTTGCGCATCTACCACACTGTTATCGCGCCATTCACCACTACCATCTAATTCTGGCAAGGTGTCGCGGTCTTCAAGCCACTCATCGCTCAGGCTCATATCTTCAGCTGGCTTTGTTTCAGGCCCCGTTGTGTTGGTGGAGCCACCGCTGCCTGAAGATTCACACGCCACTAACCAAGTTGCCACAAGGGCAAACAACAACATTCTTTTTAACATCATTATCCCCTCGGCAGCGGCACCGCCGCTGCCTTGTTGTTAGTGTTATTCTTTAACAGGCTCGCCTTGATACACCATGTAAGCACCACCTTCTGGAATTTTCAGCAGTATCTCACCCTCTGTATTTAGCGTTAGGTTACCCAACTCTACTTTCACTTCTTCTGCGTTTAAGTTGCGTTGGTTGATCACAATGCGGCCGTCGCCTAAAAACTCCACCGGCCCACGCAGGTCTAACGTTAATTCATAGTTGCGCTGGTTGTGGCTACCGGTGCCATCAAGCACGGACAAGTAAGGCGCATCAAGGTAAAGGCTTACGCTAGTTTCAAACACAGGCCCTTCCGAGGTATTACGGATCCACCCTGGGATCAAGCTGTTGGGGTTATTCTTATACAGCGGATGGTTAGCAATGGCGTTACCTTCCTCAGGCTCCACCAAAGCGCTAGTAGGATGCATGCGCATAATCTGCATACCCGTAGGCGCGGGCAACCAACCCTGGTTAGTACCGGCGATGAGGTCTACGAGCCCTTTGATAATGTCATCGAGGAAGCTGCCTGTTAAGCCCACTTCTGCGAACACATCCACGGAGCCCGCCAATATAGCAGTTGGGTAAATGCCCACCGCCAACGCTTTGCCACGCTCAAGTGTTGGCACCACACCACCAACTGCAGCAATATCCACTGATGTAGGTTCGTCGCAATAAGGTTTATCAGAGCCATCTTCTTCTTTAAAGAGGCACTGATAGTCTACGGCGCCATAGATCTCGGTATCTAAGTTACCCGACAAGTGGATATAGTTCTTATCTGGGCAAAGGCCATCCTTGTCTAAACAACCTACACGCGCATCTTTGATGATTTTTTTAAAAAACTGGCTATTTGCACGATCAAATTCTAGCTTGGTGGAGTTAGGGAACTCAGTAGCCTCGCCTGTTTCATCAATTGCTGCTTGCGCTTTGTCGTTCATATCGCCGTGATATGTCATCACCGCTGCTGGGTCTAAGGTTGGCGTGTTGCGCAATGATTGCAGCACGGTTTTTGTTTTGTGCGCGCCATAAAAGAACATCTCGCTATTCACAAACGCCGGCGCCTCGTCAATGGGCGCTTCGGCAGGCACTTTTACCGCTAAAGGCGCTGTCATTAATGGCTTGCCATTCGTACCACAAATTATCTCATCGCAATTGCCATTAAAGGCTGTTTTAAGCTCATATTTATATAAAGTACCTGGCTTCCAAGGCTCCTCAGGAATAAAGCTTGCCACATAACCATTTTGCACCACGGTGCCAGCTACACGTTCGTTCGTAGCATCTTCACGCACCACAAAAGCACCCTCGCCCACCACAACGGGCTTGGAGAAAGTTAAGCGAATGGGGCGGTTGCTCGGTAAATGTTGCGGGCGAATAATCACTTTAGAGTTATCGCCTGCCACATCGCCTCGGCAGTGGCCCGATTTTTCTGAGCCCACACCCACCGACCAAGTTACTGCACAAGGGTAGCCAGGATAAGCGGTGAGCATCGCGGGATAACGGAAGGGTTCAGGCTCGTGCTTTCCGTCATCTATGTGCCCTGCATAAGCAAACTTTGTTTCTTCAACTACGCCGTCATCTGCCAAAGCCAACGTTACTTGGTGGGTAACAGGTGCAATAGATTTCCCTACACCTTGCTCTTCCACGAAATGGCGGTCAGCATCAGTGCTCTGTTCTTTTTCTGCTTTTGAAATACGCGGAAAAGGCAGGCCAGTTATACCCTCGGTTAATTGTAACTCATAGGTGGCATTCGCTTTAAAACCACCATCACGCTTCACAACTAAGCTCGCACCATCTAGGTACCAATCGATCTCGCTATCTGTTAGTTCGGTGTCTTCACCTGAAGTTAACAGGAGCGTTTCGCCAGGAATAATAGTGCTTGGGTCTAGCGGGCCGTTGAAATGTACGGTAATGGCATCGCTAGGCTGCATGCTTTCGCCCTCAGGCGGGAAAACTGACTGCATTTTAGGGCCTGGTTCGGCTTCCCATGCATTTAGCGCATCTACCTGCTTAGCAAACTGCTCTGCCATATCTGCTTTAGGGTACGACGACATCTGGAAACTTAAGAACCCAAAAGCCACTTCTGTGCCGAGCACATCCGGTTCCACGATGCCCACAGCATCGATCACCATGCTCTTGCCATCAAGGCTAGCCATACCATTAAGCTCCACATGCAGGAGATCTTGGCTTAGGGAGGCATTAGGCGAAATACCATCAGCTGTCATGGCCACGTCCATAAACAGCTTTACTTGCTTAGGTGCAGATGGATCTGTGCTGTATGGGTTGCTGTAAATATAACCAATAGCATCTGAAACAAAAGACACCGAAACCTTACCGGTTTTCATAATGCCTTCGTTTTCTGCTGCGTCTTCAACGGTGTACTCCATATCACCGTTAGGGTTAATGACACCCGCCACTTTTACATCGATATTAGTACCTGCTAGCAAACTGCCTCGTGGCACACGCAAAGGCGATACTTCTGCGTAATTGCGCAAGAAAGCGAGTTCGGCAAACACGTCGCCATACTGCATGGTGGAATCATCACTACCGAGTAACACCGATTCCATTGGCACACAGTTAATGGCTTGGTCGGTTAATACCGATTTTGTTGCATCTTCTGCTGCACAAGGAGCTTCCATCAAGGAGCCACCCTCAACCGCTTCTACTGTGTCTTGCACAAGGATAGTGCGCGGCTGCGAATCTTGCGGCGTAAACGTATAGGTTTGGTTTGCCAATGTTGCAGCAGAATACTGGCTTGCCAAATTGTTCAGCTCAATGGTGTGTGGCTTACCAGCCTCAAGGGTTTGTTTCGGCGCTATGGTCATTAAGTTGCGCTTTACAATCAACGTGGCAGGAATTTCTTCACTACCCTGTTTTAGCACCACGTTTTCGCCGTATTTCACCTTGCTATCCTGCAACGGTTGGTTGAAGCGGAAACGGAAGGTGCTGAAATCCATGATTGGCTCAGTTGGTGCATCTAAGTTAGGGAACGTTTTGGCAACTTCGAGCGCCGTGCCATCGCTGGCACCATATTCCGCTAAACTACCACGCTTATCCGGCGCCACGCGGGTGCTAAAGCAAAAACCATCGCTAGGCGCTTTAATGTCGCCATGGCTAAGGGTTAAGCCATCAAACTCCACACAATACTTAGAGTTAGCCACCAAACCGTGTGCAGTGTAAAGCACCAAACCGTGGTCTTCGTCCACCACATCGGGGTAACCTGAGCGCCATGTTACTGTGTCGCCATGTTGGCCTGTGGTGTTTGTTACACATGGGCCGCTAGCGCATTTAAGTTGGATATGTTCAGGGCCCAAGTTACCCGCTATTGGGGCCGAAAAACGCAACACTACAGGAGCGTTAAGCGACAAGTTTTCTTGGCCATGGTAAGGGAAACTATAAAACAGCTCAGCCCCTTCCCATGCTGATAACACATCGGCATTTGATAATTTTCTATCACTACCACCACATGCAGTTAACAATGCGGCTGCGGCAACAGTTGTTATTATTTTATATTTCATTAGTTATAACCTCTTAAAACTTGAGGGTCATAGAACCCGCTACAATGTGCACATCACCATCAGTTTTTACGGTTTCATAAGACGTGTTACCTTGGTCATTGCGCGAGCTAAACAAGTTAAAGCTCTCTTTTTTCATACCTTGGTACTGGTAAGCAAGATCAAAGCGCACAGGGAAAGCAAGGTATCTTGTTTTAGGATATTCCGCTGTGATACCAAAACCCACGATAGTTTTATCGCCATCAAGCAAGTTCAGATCAAGTGAATCGCGTGTTTTAAGTGGTGTAGGGCTAAAGGCAACGCCACCGGTTAAGCTGAAATTATCGGTTATTTTGTAGCTACCACCAATGCGCGGAATGACAGTGTCGCGGAATTTCAAACCTTCGCGATCCCCTGCGGGCTCAACCGCTTGGTCGGCAAGCGTATCTTTCTTTAGCTCGTTGCCCAGCTTCGACCACGCCTGGTGCTCAATCGATGCACCAACACGCCACTTATCTGTTTTGTAGCCTAAACCTAAAGATGTGATCGCAGGCTGGTAAGAATCCAAGGTTAAAATACGCAGGTTCATGCCAGGATCAGGCAACATACCATCGATGGTAATAATCGAATCTACCACTGTGTGGGTGTTCGATTTAGCGCGATAGCTAAAAGCCGTTTCTAACCCTTCATACCAGCAAGCACCTTGGGGGCACAACGTTTCACCCCAATCCATGCTTACCCCAACAATGGGTTTCATGGATGGCACCGCGGATACATCCATATCCTCATGGGAGGAAGAACCATCTAATTCAGAGCTTGCAATAAGCTTCGCTTCCGCATGCAGCGTAACGCGCAATGAAGCGCCCGCATTAATACCGCGCCATAATTTAGTACCAAAACCGAGGTTCATAAATAAAGGCTGGCGGCCATATTCTAAGTACTGCCCTTGGGCTGAGGTGCCTGAAGAAAACGCCATCATTTCATTGCCGTACTTTTCCACAGCAATCATCACGCCTAGGTACAAGGGGTGATCCACTTTAGTCATGCTTGATAAATTGGTCTTCATGCCTAGCAGCAAATGCTGAGATGGCTTATCCAAAATAACGTTTGAAGGGCGTGTTAAAGGGGCATCACCGCCTTGGCTAATCGCTTTTAAATTATGGTCTGCGTGCAGCAACCCGGCGGTTAGCTCACCACGGCTATCTTTAGCGAGCCCTGCAGGATTGTAATACACCGCAGAAGCTTGGTCGCTGAACATAGACAGCGCTTGGGCTGATGCGATATCGCTTGGCAAGATGCCATAAGTAGTGGCTAGGTTCCCCATCGTCGCAAAAGCAGCGCCCGAATAAAGGCCCGCAGCCAAGGGCAGACCGATCAAAGCCGTACGCATTACTTTTGCGGGTGATTTTTTAAGCATAATTATGACCTTTTCGATATTGTTATTGGTGGTTAAATGGCAAAGGACAATATTGTTTTTGTCGTAGAGTCACAGTTTTTGGTGTTTTTTTACTGTTTTATTAGAAATACTAACGGCTTAAGACTAGCAATAAGATTGTTACAATTGTACTGCCCCACCGCATAACAACTGGCGCTGCAGTCTTTTTGATTGTGTCTTTTCAGCATTTTTTGCGTATTTAATGCGCCGCCATTAATGGCATGCCGCCATAACACACCTCGGCACCGCTGGATAACGGTGTGGCAAACCCCATGTATAAGCCTTCATCTGTTGCCCTGCCCCTTTATGGGCAAAGGCAAAACCGTATGAGCCACCTTGTTGCCTGTTAACCATAGGGTTTTCTGCAGCGGGCAAACCAGCCACACCTGTTGTGCATAACATTTTATAGGTAGAGTTGGCGGTTAGCTTATGGGCTAGCGTTTGCTTGCCGCCAGCTTAGGTGTGGCGCACTGTTAAGCCAAAGCAGGCAACTAGCTGCGCCATTATTCTTCCCGTTACCGCCATGGATGAAATGTGATACCACTGTGCTTACTTTATTATTTATCTTCGTAATCATTTTTATTTTTGCTTACGGCTGGAAGATGCAACAGCTGAAATCTTTTGTGCTACGTGGTGTTCAGCGCCATTGCCTGCAAGCCAACGTTATCCTTTTAGATGAAACTGTAGCGCTTAACAAACTTTCTTTGGCCCAGTTGCTTGGCCGCCGAACTTGGACGTTTGAATTTACAGCCACCGGTGGTGAGCGCTATCAAGGCCACGCTTACACCAAACACCACCGCTTGGTGCGCATTACACTACCGCCCCACCGTTTTGCTGCTGAAAACCCATAGCCCTCCTGTTTTTTCATTTTTCTTTACGCACTATATACACAGGCAACTTGCTACCTCGCTTTCGCCCCTGCCAACCTTTACTATTTGGCAAAAAACTACTGGGGAGAAAAAGCCATGCAGGCCTTTATGCGTTTTATATTGCCAACCGCCTTGGCGGGTTTGGTTTTATTTTTAGGTGCTTGCTCTGATAGCAATGTGGTTGCCCACGACACCGTACCCGGGCCTGTGCGCCACGAGGTAAGCTACACTGCCGATATCGAACCTATCATCGAGCAAAAATGTTTGGCTTGCCATGGCTGTTACGACGCCCCATGCCAGCTTAAATTCGAAACACCTGAAGGCTTAGAACGCGGCGCGCACAAACAAGAGGTTTATAACGGTTCGCGTTTGCGAGCTGCCAACACCACACGCCTTGGCTACGACGCCCACACAGAAGAAGAATGGCGTGATCTAGGTTTTTATTCTGTATTAGAAACAGAAGACAACCAGCCCCCCCTGTTAAAACAGATGCTAGAGCTTGGTAAACAATACGAGTTCGAGCCGAATAGCCGTTTGCCCAATAGCATTAAAATTGGTTTAGCCCGTACTGACCAATGCGTTAGCCCTGGAGAGTTTGCAAGCTATGCGCAAAAACACCCCTATGAGGGCATGCCTTTGGGCACCACAGGCCTTACAGATAAAGAATATGCCTTAATTAACGCATGGATTGACCAAGGTGCAGTAATTGAGCATCGTGAGATTAAGCTTTCTGGCGCAGAAAAACGTGCAATACAACAATGGGAAAACTGGCTTAACCGCCCAGCAAAAGAGCAACAGCTAGTGTCTCGCTGGGTTTATGAGCATTTGTATTTAGCCCGCTTGCACTTTTCAGATATTAACGCTGCTGGCACCACTAATTATTTTGAAATCGTGCGCTCCCACACCCCTAGTGGCAGCCCTATTGAGCTCATTAGCACACGCAGGCCCAACGACGATCCAAAGGGCAAAGTTTACTACCGCTTACGTGTGGTAGATGAAACCGTGGTGCATAAACGCCACATTACCTTTGCCTTAAACAGCGCCAAGCAAAAGCACATGGAGCAGATGTTTTTCACCGATGAACCCTGGCATATAGACAAACTACCCGGCTACTCTGCCGCCGAAAGAGCCAACCCTTTTGGCACCTTTGCAGCTATCCCCGCCCGTGCGCGCTATCAATTCATGCTAGATGACGCTGAATATTTCACCCGCACTTTTATTCGTGGGCCTGTGTGCCGTGGGCAAATTGCCACCGATGTGATTCGTGTCCGTTTTTGGGCCTTCTTTGTTGCCCCTGAAAAAGATATTTTTATCACCAACGAACAACACCGCCAGCAAGCTACACCTTTGTTAGCCCTGGCCGGCCAAAACGGTAAACTCACCCAAGCTGGCTCTGAATGGCTCTCATTTAAGCGCATGCGTAACGATTATTTAAAGCTACGTGAGGAGGGTTACCAAGCTTTACAACCAGAAGGCCCAAGCCTTGACGATGCGTGGGATGGCGATGGCCATAACCAAGAAGCACTGCTTACTATCTTTCGCCACCACGATAGTGCCTCGGTGGAAAAGGGCTGGATTGGAGCTATCCCCACTACCATTTGGTGGATGGACTACCCTTTATTTGAGCGCACCTATTACCAGTTAGTGGTGAACTTTGATGTGTTCGGCAATATTGCCCACCAATTGCAAACCCGCCTTTATTTCGACCTGATTCGTAACGGTTCCGAACAAAGCTTCTTGCGCTTAATGCCACCCAATGAGCGCCAGCCTTTACTGCACGACTGGTACCAAAAACTAGGTAAAGTGAAGCTCGCTATTAGCTATGAGGATGTGGACACCACTTTCCCCACAGCTGAAAACTTTATTACCCCTTTCCCAAAAGACGAACTTGCAGTGCGGGCATTGGATAAGTTTGCCAGCATTAATGCCATGCAACAGGACCCAATTAACCGCTGCGAAGGCAAACACTGCGGCCGCACCGATGTGCCAAATTGGATCACTAAGGCAGATCGTTCTTTGGCCACACTGGCTAGCCGCCCTTTCGATGGCTTGCGTGGCCTAAAGCACTTGCCTGAAACCACCTTCTTGCGTGTTACGCATGCCAACGGTGAGCGCACTGTGTATACATTAATTCGTAACCGCTTCCATAAAAATGTGGCGTTTTTGTTTGGTGAAAAACGCCGCTATGATGACAAGCAAGACACTCTCACCGTGTATCCCGGCATTATTGGCAGCTACCCCAACTTTATCTTTTCTGTGGACAGCGACGAGCTGGAAAACTTTACACAGCAACTTGCCCACGCCAAGCGTACTAAAACCTTCCGCAGCATAGTTGCCCGTTGGGGTGTGCGCCGCACGCACACACAATTCTGGGATATTTTGGCAGATATCCAAGCTTGGCATAAAGAAGAACGCCCGCTACAAGCTGGTATTTTTGACATTAACCGCTACGAAAACCTGTAATCAACACGCACAAAAAACCCCAAAAAGCGGCTATGCTTTTTGGGGTTAATGTTACTTACCGCATTAGCTTATTGCGGCTTATCTACTTTTAAGAGGCGCGGCGATTAGGCGCTGAGTTTCGGCGGCCACGGCCACGCGCACCTTCATTGCCACCTGCTCTGCCGCCATGGTCTGGGCGAATATCTAACTGCCTGCCTGCCACCCATACGGTTTGCAAATGGTTGATAGCTGCACTAGACATTTTTTCCGGTAAATCCACAGTGCTGAACTTAGGGAAAATATCGATACGCCCAATAGCATTGCTGTTTAAGTTGGCTTCGTTGGCAATAGCACCCACAATATTAGCCGGCTTTACGCCATGGCTACGGCCCACATCAATGCGGTAGCGGCGCATGCCTTCATCAGGTTTCGACGGCCCACGGCGCTCACGTTCACGGCGGCGGCCACCGTCGGCACGGCGCTCTTCGCGGCCGCGCATAGGGCGGTTAAACTCTTCATCCGTGGTAAACAATGGCGTATCACCCTGGGCGATACTGCCCAATGCCGCAGCAATCGACATTGGATCTGCGTTTGTTTCTTCCTGATACTCTTTAATCAAAGCATAAAAACCGTCAAGGTTCTTACCTAAGTGCTCGGTGATACGTTCCTTAAAACGCTCTTTGCGCACTGCATTAACACGTGCGGCATCTGGCACGGGCATCTCTTCTACTTTCTGGCGTGTAACGCGTTCGATGCTTGATAACATGCGGCGCTCGCGCGGGGTAACAAATAGAATAGCATCGCCCTCACGGCCAGCACGGCCGGTACGGCCAATGCGGTGCACGTAGGTTTCACCATCAAACGGAATATCGTAGTTAAGCACCATGCTAATGCGCGGCACGTCTAAACCACGCGCCACCACATCAGTAGCCACTAAAATATCGATACGGTTTTCTTTTAGCTGATCCACCACTTGCTCGCGCTGTGCTTGCGCCAAATCACCATTCAGTGCGGTGGCACGAAAGCCCGCTTTTTGTAAGAAATCGGCAAGCTCTAGAGTGTTTTCTTTCGTGCGCGCAAACAAAATTACACCGTCGAATTTTTCGGTTTCGAGTACACGCAACAACGTTTGCAATTTATTGCGTTGGTGCACAAACACATAACGCTGGCGGATAGCTGCCACTGTTGCCGTTTTGCTTTCTACGGTCACTTCTTCTGGGTTTTTCAAAAAACGCTGTGCTAAACGGCGCACAGGTTTGGGCATGGTGGCTGAAAAAAGCGCCACTTGGCACGCCTCTGGGGCTTGCTCCATTACCCATGTCACATCTTCAATAAAGCCCATCCGCAACATTTCATCGGCTTCGTCGAGCACGAGGCATTGCAAATTATCGAGCTTTAACGTGCCACGCTTTATGTGGTCAACCACTCGGCCTGGGGTGCCCACTACAATTTGTACGCCTTGGCGCAGCGCACGAATTTGAGGACGATATTCCATGCCGCCACACAGCACTTGCACACGCAAGCCTGGCATGTTGGCGCCATAGGTTTCGTAAGATCCAGCCACTTGCAGCGCAAGTTCACGCGTGGGCGCTAACACGAGCACTTGCACCTCGCCCGCTTTCTCCGTGCCGAAACGCGATAGCGTAGGCAGTGCAAAAGCAGCTGTTTTTCCTGTGCCAGTTTGTGCCTGGCCAATCACATCCCTGCCCGCGAGTACATGAGGAATAGTGGTTGCTTGAATGGGGGAAGGCTGGGTGTAGCCTAATTTGTTGATAGTTTCCAGCAATGCTGGTGCTAACGCCAAACTTTCAAAGTTTGACTGAACAGAGTTCTCTTCAGACATTTTTCACCTTGCAGCACCGCAGCTTAACTGGGTGCATATATGAATAAACCGGCTAGCCCTGCTGTATTTTCACCTAGCAAGGAACGATGTATCACCGGTAACGAGGCTTCCCGCGGAAGCCCGTGCCGTATCATCACGGATAAGGAGGGGGGCTAAAAACGGGAGGTAGGAGGCCAATCGTGGGGCCACTCAGGGCTAGGCATGTTCACTAGCCAATTAAAGCGGCGCTAGTATACCTGTAACCAGAGCATATTGCACTTTAATGCCTATTTTTTCATGTAAGCGATGGGCAGCCAAGCAAAAATTTCCGTAAAACCAGGCAGCTTTTCGCCGCCGTGAAGGTAGCAACCATGGCCATATAGTATATACTTTCGCTTGTGTTAAATGCCTTAAATGCGCTTTTGCTACGCTCAGCCAGTTTGAGGCAACTATGGACATTTAGTTCCAAAGCTCAAGGCTTGCCTCTGTCGGCGGCTATTTCTGCAGTGCAACAAATGGATTGTAAATTATGAGAATGACAAAGCTTTTGCTCCCGTCCGCTCTTGGTGCAGCGTTACTAGCGGCTGGCCCCATGGCGTCTGCTGATGCTAACCACCAAGTACCTGGCACCTACGGCTATTTTGGTGCCAACGTAACCCAACACTGGTTCGATAAACACGGCGATGCACGTTTCCGTGAAATTACCATGCCCGGCATCCAAGCAGGTTTGCGCTTTCACCCTAACTTCTCAGGCCAGGTTTCATGGGGCCGTAACGATACCCGCTATAAGGGTGCAGCACACCGCACATACGTGGGTGAGGTTTTTGCTTCATTGCGCTACCACTTTAACAACACTAGCCTAATCGGTTTTGAGCCTTACCTTGGTGTTGCTGGTGGCCAAGTGCGCTTCGACCACAAAGGTGGTGGCCGTGATGAAGAAGCTTTGGTTGGTTTTGAAGCGGGTTTACAGCGCGGTTTCCTCAACCAAAACTTTGTTTTTGATATCGGTGCCCGCCCCATGTGGACCGATTTCGATGATCGCGTTGATGGCGAAATTTACGCTGCTGTAAACCTAGTGTTCGGCGGCACCCCTGCAGCACCAAAAGTGGTTGACAGCGACGGCGACGGTGTACCCGATAACATTGATGAGTGCCCTAACACACCTGCTGGCGTTGCAGTGGATGAAGTGGGCTGCCCGCTAGATAGCGATGGCGATGGCGTGCCCGATTACTTAGATAAGTGCCCAGACACACCCAAAGGCGCATTGGTAGATAAAGATGGCTGCCAGAAAGTGCTTGAGGAAGATGTGCGTGAAACGCTTTACCTTGAATTTGCTCTTAGCAGTGCCGAGCTAAGCGACGCATCTGTAGAGCAATTAGCTAAGGTTAATGAGCTGCTCACACAGTACCCTGATGCTAAACTCGACCTCGAGGGCCACACAGACAGCACTGGTGGCTTAGCACTGAACGAGAAGCTTTCGAGCCAACGCGCAGCTTCTGTTAAAAATGCGCTAGTAGCCCGTTACGGCGTTGATGAAAACCGCATTAGCACAGTAGGTAAAGGCCCACACGAGCCAATTGCCGACAACAGCACCGATGTTGGCCGTGCGAAGAACCGCCGTGTAGAAGTGATTCTGCGCGCAACTACCGAAAAAGCGTTGTTTAAAAACTAACTCGCCTTTTTAGTAAAGCAAAAGCAGCTTGTGTTAACGCACAGGCTGCTTTTTTTATGCCTGCCCGCTTATTTTACTGCGGCGCCTAAGCCCATAGGCGCTCCTGTCTTCCATGCCTATCCTGCAATGGCCATACTCACAGCATTGTTAACCACCCACATCTTTATAAGGTGACCATAATGCAAAGAGACCCCGTTGGCGTTGCTCTTTATACGCTAAACAAATTAGCTAGCTCTCGTTTTTTAGACAAAATAGGCTTACGTAAATTTACCGAACAAATGGCTTATCGCCTCACCAAAGGTGGCTTCCAAGCCATTGGCGCCACCGCACGCACCTTTACACCAGCCAAAAAAGGCAGTAAACCCGTGCACCTTGCTGGCGAAACCACCTCGCTGTTCGATTTAAACGTTACCGAAGAACAGCAAATGGTGCGTGAATCTGTGCAAGCTTTTGCCCAAGAAGTATTGCGCGAACAAGCAGCAGCGGCCGAAGAAGCGCAAACAATTAATGCCGATACCCTAGCCACTGTGCAAGATTTAGGCCTTAACTTGTTTGCTGTACCCGAGGCCTTTGGTGGCGTTGCCACCGAGAGCACCACAGTTACCTCGATGTTAGTGGCCGAAGATCTAGCCCACGGCGACATGGGCCAAGC
>Ga0079226_10000307_pt1 | contig 32949 bp, 39 predicted proteins | sample Poulit2014_FD_76345 | JGI IMG/M metagenome (GOLD analysis project Ga0079226, IMG submission 76345) | Agricultural soil microbial communities from Georgia to study Nitrogen management - Poultry litter 2014 | ecosystem: Environmental > Terrestrial > Soil > Agricultural land | place: USA: Georgia...
GCGTACAGAGGATTACATTACCGGCCGCTTCGGCTAATAAGGAGAGGATTATGATGGTTGCCAGAGAGCAGTTTGAAACGGATTTGAAACATATTAAAGAAGACATTATGGCCTTATCGAATATGGCGGTGAATGCCTTACGTGAAGCAGTTGATGCATTGTATAACCAGGATATAACCCTGGCAAGGGAAGTGATCGATAAAGACAGGGCTGTCGACAAGCAGGAACACACGATCAATGATCAGACGATTTTACTCATTGCCAAACAGCAGCCGGTCGCAACGGATCTGCGGCGGCTGGTGATAGCACTGCAGATAACGGCTGATATCGAACGAATGGCTGATAATGCCAAAAATATTGCTAAGTCAACGCTTCATCTTGGGGAGGATCATCGTTTGACAGTCCATCCAAGGATTAAAGACATGCGGGATATGGCAATTGATATGAATCAAACCGCCATGCGGGCGTTCCAATATGATGATATCTCAATAGCCCGCAAATTATCGGAAATGGACGACGAGGTCGATCAGTTATATGAAATGATCATCCATGATATTTTAAACGAAACGGCCACTAATCCGGAAAAAATCCAGTACGTTATGCAAATGGCATTCAGCGCCCGCTACATTGAGCGATTTGCCGATCATATTACAAATATCGGAGAAAGCATTATATATCTTGTTAAAGGTCAATCGTATAAATTAAATTGATATAAAAAAAAGCTGTATTGCTTCTTGCAATACAGCTTAATTTGTAATGGTTTCGGCAATTTCGTAATGATCCATGTCACTTGACAGTTCAAATTCACCCAGCTGAACCAATTCAACGTAACCTTCATCTTCAAGATATTCTGTAAACGCATCAGAATCGTCGATAATATCATTTTCTTCCAGTGTTTGACTAATCTTGGATGGTGCCATACCCGACTCGACTGTCAGCGTGTAGGTTGTCGGCTTGTTTTCATCCGTTTCATCTGAATTGTTTTCCTCATCATTGTTGTTATCGCTGCCTTCATCTGTCTCAGTTTCACCCGACGCAGTTTGGTCCTGTTCTTCACTACTTTCATTGTCACTGTCATTATTTTCGTCAGCATTATTATCTGAATCCACAGAAACAGAAATATACTCAGAATCTGTTAACACATGGTAACCTTCTGACTCTATCACCTCGATCATATCCTCTGTCGCTATATCCTCAACGTCAGTTTGCGAATCACCGGCGAAGTAAAATGCACCGAGCATAATGATACCGGCTGCCAGCAGACCAATTGCAAACGAACGGATAGTTTGTTTCATAATGCTCCGCACTCCTATCTCTCTTCAACATAGTTATCGGTTTTATGTATCGTATCATCGGAAAAATCATCTGTAAGCAGTTCTTCTTCCAGAACCTTAATTTTTTTCTTCATTTGATAATTTTCCTGCATGGTTGAAATCGAAAGTTGTTCTAATTCACTTTCCAGATCGTCAAATTTATCGTTCATAAAAAACGACAGAATCAGCAGCACAACTGCAAGGACGATAACGGCGATTATCGTATAAAACATATTCCTTCCCTCCATTCATGTGTATCAATACAGTTATAACATACATTGTCGAAAAGAGAAATAATCAAAATTTAACAAATCACCAGCTTGAATATTTTTCGAACTTCTGCTATTATAATTAGGATCTGAAAAGTGATGAAAAAGGTTTTGTGAAACTGCTATTTATTGTTTGGAGGGAAAGGTATGCGCGTAAATATTACATTGGCCTGTACAGAAACAGGTGACCGCAATTATATTACGACAAAAAATAAGCGCACAAACCCGGAACGTTTGGAGCTTATGAAATATTGTCCACGACTGAAAAAACACACATTGCATCGTGAGACGAAGTAATGAACGAATAACGCCGCTCCTGCCATTTCTGTGGCAGGAGCTTTCTATTATTGTCGTAAATGTTTATAATGGGGCTGGGGTGATGAAATGGGGAAAACGAAACTGCGGACTGACATCATTCAGAAATTAAAAGCTTTATCGGCTTCGGAAAAGAAAAAGATTGAAACGAAACTCACAGAGCATCTAACGACATCTAACGTCTGGCGACAGGCTGATATAATTGGCATAACCATTTCACATGGGTTTGAATGGAATACAAATCCAATTATTGAAACAGCTTGGCGGTACGGCAAAAAAGTGTGTGTCCCCAAATGCCGCCCAAAAGAACGCCAACTTGATTTTTATATCATCACCAGTTATGACCAGTTGGAAGTCGTCTATTATAATCTGCAAGAACCAATACCACACAAAACCGAAAAATTAACCAAACATAAAATTGATTTGCTCATTGTTCCTGGTTTGCTGTTTGACAGGAAAGGTTATCGGATCGGTTTTGGCGGTGGCTATTATGATCGCTTTTTAACTGATTTCCGGAATACAAAACTGTCATTGGCGGCGACTATGCAAATCATTGAGGAAATACCGGCTGACCCATATGACATTCCGGTAGATGATATCATAACAGAAAAAGGCTTTCTAAGGCAGGTGGCATTCTAAATGGATCTGTCCCGTTATTCAAGACAGATGTTATTTGAACCGATCGGAGATGACGGACAGCGACAATTATCACACACTACTGCGCTTGTGGTGGGGGCAGGTGCATTGGGTACAGTTATCTGCAATCAGCTGGTGCGTGCAGGAATCGGTAAACTGCGGCTGATTGATCGTGACTATGTGGAAATGAGCAATTTACAGCGACAGATGCTGTTTGATGAAGAAGACGTCAAACATTTTTTACCAAAAGCGATTGCGGCGAAAAACAAATTGGAAAAAATGAACAGTCAGGTCACAATCGAGGCGATTGTTGGAAACGTTTCCGTTGAAAATATCGATCATCTGATAAAAGATACAGACGTTGTTCTTGATGGCACTGATAATTTTTCGACACGATATCTCTTAAACGATGCCTGCTTTAAATATCAGATTCCGTATTCGTATGGCGGCGTTGTCAGCTCCCGCGGCATGACTGCTTTTTTTATCCCGGGAAAAACGCCCTGTTTGCGGTGTATAACAAAAGAAGGAGAAGGCAGTGGCCAGACGTGTGATACGGTGGGTGTTATTTCACCTGCAGTCGATATGGTTTCTTCCTTTCAGGTGACGGAAACATTAAAATATTTGACCGGGAATCAACATGCATTGCGTCATACATTAAAAACATTTGATGTATGGCATAACCGTCATTATGATGTGAAACTGGCCGAGTCTGATCCAAACTGTCCAGTATGCCGGCAAAATTCATTCCCTGCCTTGCAAAAATCAGCGGAAAATGAAGAAACCGTACTATGTGGACGGGATACAGTCCAGATTCACCGCAAATCGGACATTAACCTTGAGGAATGGGAAAATAAATTAGCAAAAATTGCCAACATCAAACGAACACCTTTTTTATTAAAAGCGTCGATTCGGGAGGGGACGCATTTTGTGATGTTTAAGGATGGGCGTGTTCTCGTCCAGGGAACTGAAGATCCTGTTGAGGCACGAACCTTGTATGATCGATATATCGGTTCCTGATGCATAATCTCTTATGAATGGAAGATAACTATGAATACCACATTATGAGAAAAGGGTGTCAGGAATGAGAGTCTTTACTGTTCTTACAGTGATAATGACAATTGCTGCCGTGATTTTCAGGTGGCGGTACCGGATTATGAATACCTTATTGGCAATCAGTTTTCTACGGCGCGCAGCAGTCATGATTTCAATGAATATGCCGGCCATCCGCGAGAAAATCATGCCGACTTTATTTCAACGTCAGACAGTCAAATAATCATTCCAGGAAGCTGTTAAACCAACAGCTTCTTTTCTTTGCATAAATGAGGTTGTTCAAATTTATACTTCTCATAATATTATAATACAGCTGATTGGGCTAAACGAAACGGAATACGCTTCGGTTCATCAGGATTTCAACATTTTTAAAGCTCCTTTTCCGCAAAATAAAATAGGATCGTGTTGCTAAATTGAAAGAGGTTGTTCTAAAGGTACTGTATAAATGACCTGTTGTACAGAGGTTCTTCTTCTAAAACCGCCCATGACAATCGCCAATGCAGAAAGACACCACAAAACACGAGAAGCCCGCTTCCTGGATAAGCGAGGTTGATTCACGGGAGCTTTCCTTTTATTTGAAACAGCAGTGGCTCAAATTTTAACGCACAGGAAGAAAGTTAGCCGACCGTATTTTTTTGGATACACACTAAAAGAAAAATAGGATAATGTAAGAAATTTTGGTACCATGGCTCTAAGGGGGAAAATGAATGTACCTGGATGAAAGCTACACGATGTATACATTAGCCTGTCATTTGACCGAAACAGATGGGTTCGAACTAATACATATCAATAAAGATGAAGAAATTTGGCTGGAAAAAAAGCAAGGCAAAACATCAAGCGTTGTCCGTTTGTTTCATGGCGGTTTTGACTGGAAAAATCATTTAAAACAGGATATCGGACAGGTTTTTCAGAAAGTAAAAGCCATCAAGCGACATTTACGGGGAAAGCATATCGAAATACATAATGTCTACTTTGCTGAATATGCCCCTGTTGACGATTGGGACATCCTGAAAAAACCGATGCAATTAAAGGAAAAAAATCCAATCAACATGAAGGTGTATTATTTATCTGAAAACGAAAAAGAAGAAGAACTGGCAAGATTACAGAATGGTGTTGGAAGCACATTTCAGCTGTCGGATGAAAATCTTTCTGAAGCTGATAAAGAAGCGGCGGTACATAACTGTCGAAGAAAATTAGCCGGACAGTTGAAACGGAAGGAGAAAGAATTCCATGAGATTTTCTCATATGGTAAGCCTTTTCTGACGTACATTTTGCTGGCTATCAATATCCTGATATTTTTCCTGCTGGAAATGAACGGCAACAGCACCTCGACGGCAACATTAATCGAATTTGGTGCAAAATATAACCCGGCTATTATCGAAAATGGTGAATGGTGGCGGATTATCACTTCCATGTTTCTGCATATTGGCGTCGTTCATCTATTCATGAATATGCTGGCCATTTACTACCTGGGTACGATCGTAGAACGGATCTATGCTTCATTCAGGTTTCTGATCATTTACTTTTTGGCTGGCATTGGAGGAGGGTTGGCAAGTTTCGCTTTTACGACCAACGTGTCAGCAGGCGCTTCAGGTGCCTTGTTCGGTTTATTTGGTGCCCTGTTGTTTTTCGGATGTATTCATAAACGAATTTTTTTCCAGACGATGGGCATGAATTTACTGATCATCATTGGAATCAATATTGTGTTTGGACTGAGTGTTCCCCAGGTTGATAACGGGGCACATATGGGCGGTTTGATGACTGGATTTATTGCATCAGCCATCATGTATTTGCCGAAGAAAAAGAAATGGATTATCCAATTTTCTGCCTCTGTGTTATATTTGCTGATTGTTTTCGGACTTGTTGTCTATGGTGTGGATTTTAACAAAAACAGCCCTTCCTATCAGTTAATGAAGGCTGAGCAACTCATAACAGAGGAACAATACGAACAAGCTGTAGACACGGCAACCAAAGGACTGGAGACTGCGGACCAAATTGAAGATGAATTGGAAAGTCACTTATTGTTTCAGCGGTCATACGCTAATATCCAGCTGAACAGTATCGGAAAAGCAATATCGGATTTGGAAAAAGCAGTTGAATTGAATAATGCATTTCCAAGAGCACATTATAATTTAGCCGTTTTATATGGTAATAATGGTGAAGCAGATAAAGCTGTCGAGCATATTGAAAAAGCTTATAAGCTGGATTCCGACGATGAGGATATCAAGCAATTGTATGAGCAAATAACCGGGAGCCGGTCAGACTGAAACTGAAAAGATGCTATAAGCCCCGTTCTGTTTTGAATGACAGGACGGGGCTTTAACGATATCGTCAGCAAAAAACAGACGATGCGAATTTCGAGGTTGTCTAAAAGTCGTCCGGGTATTGCTGGATGAGTTTTTCTTTTTGACCGTTCCATTCAAATAAAACGATCAAATGGTCATGTTGCTTATCAAATAATATAAGCGGTATATAGCTACTCACTGATTTGCCTGTGACATTTTTGGCTCTCAATATGTAATTTTTATAAATCCCTTCCCATAGTTGGCCCATAATCTGATTTGTCTGTTTCTGGGTAAAAGAGGGCAGTGGTTCGGTGTTGAATTTGTTCAAATCCGTGAACGGTACTTTATCATAAGCATCTTTGTCAATATCGAAATATGCCAACAAACGTTTCCAGTTATAGACAAGCTGCTGCTGTGTCGTGTGATCCAGCAGGTCGAACCATTCATGTTCATAATCTGTTTCAGGTGTTTTGAATGATTCGAGTGGCGTGTTAGGAGAATCAATGACATACAGCTGATCATATGTCATGTGATGGACACTTTTAATCTCATCATCCGGATAGTGAACCTCCCCATGATGAAATGATAGAACCTGGAAATATTTGCTGTCTTCTCCATTGAATGTATCTTTCATTAGAATGGTATCTGTATTTTCTTTCCATTTACTCCGGATCCCGAGCAGCTGTCCATTTTTAAATAAGAGAGAGGCATCCTGGCGCAAATACAGTTCATGTTCACTGACAGATTTGCTTGTCCAGATCATTTCATAAGAATCCCTTGATTTTTGCGAAACCATTTCCAGCGTGGTGCTTGTTTCAGTAAATCCGGTTTGATCATCTTCCGGAAAATAGGTGATGACCGGGGCGGATTCCATTTGCCACAGGAATATTAAGAGGCCTGTACTGATTATTGGAATAGTGATCAGCAGTAACAATCTTTTGTTCATCCCGACCATCCTTTAGTTAGGGGGTTATTCATATTGGCGGTGTTATAAGAAAAAAATAGTCTTTTCAAAAAGAATGTATGATTCGTCATAATCCTTTATGTCTGTTTGTGTATAGTTGGGGTTGTTTCACACAAACTATGATGGAACTTATCAGTGAACATCCATAAAAAGGTGAGCGTATGGAAAAAGAAAAACAACCCTTATTTTCCGCCTATTCCAAAAATGTGTCATACATTAAGGAACGGCTGGCAGTTGATAAAAGTTTTGATCTCATCCATCTTGATCTGGAATATGCAGGCCGGAATATGGCATTATTTCTGGTGGACGGTTTTGCCAAAGACGAGATTATGCATTATATCATGCGGATTCTGGCAAAACTGGAACCGGAACAGCTCGAACCTGACCCGCTGGAAAAACTTTTTAAAACGTATATTCCTTATATTGAAATTGATCACGTAAAGGATTTAAATAAGGCATCAGACCTTGTACTCGGCGGGCCGGCTGCACTTGTTGTTGAGGGCGTTGATGAAGTGATCATGATCGATGCCCGGACATATCCGGTTAGATCCCCTAACGAACCGGATCTTGAGCGAGTTGTCCGAGGATCCAGGGATGGTTTTGTGGAAACGATTGTATTTAATACGGCCCTCATACGAAGAAGAGTCAGGGATCGTTCATTGCGGATGGAGTATATGCAAATAGGCAGACGGTCCATGACTGATATCACGGTTTGTTATCTGGAGGATATAGCAGACCAGGAACGTGTGGATGACACCAAAGCCGTATTACAGAAGATTGATACGGATGGTCTGGCGATGGCGGAAAAAACAATCGAGGAATATATCGGGGGGCGGCATTGGAATCCATATCCAACTGTCCGCTATACAGAGAGGCCTGATACGGCTGCAGCGCATTTATTTGAGGGGCACGTGTTGATCATTATCGATGGATCACCAAGCGTGATGATAACGCCGGCAACGTTTTGGCACCATTTGCAGCACGCCGAGGAATACCGGCAAAAACCGCTTGTCGGTGCATATTTGCGGTTTGTACGTTATGTAGCAGTATTTGCATCGATTTTTATATTGCCACTGTACTATTTGTTGGCCATCAATCCGGAGTTTTTGCCGGCAAATCTTTCGTTCATCGGTCTGAGTGAGGAAGGAACGGTTCCGCTTATTTTGCAATTTCTGCTGGCTGAATTGGGTATTGACATACTCAGGCTGGCTGCTGTTCATATTCCGTCTGCCCTGGCCACAGCACTCGGCCTGGTAGCGGCTATTTTAATTGGTCAGGTGGCAGTGGAAGTCGGTTTATTTTCGTATGAGGTCGTTCTTTACCTTTCGATTGCCGCAATTGGAACATATGCTACACCAAGTTATGAACTAAGCCTGGCAAATAGACTCGTCAGGATGTTCCTGCTCATCGTCACTGGGATGTTTGGTGCAATCGGCTATTTGGTTGGTATTACGCTCTGGCTCCTTTATTTAACCCGGATGTCGTCTTTCCGGATTGCCTATTTTTGGCCGATGCTGCCATTTTCCTACAGAGCGTTCAGGGATGTGTTCATCAGGTCACCGATTCCACTGAAAAATCGCAGACCGGTATTTTTAAATCCGAAAGATCCGGACCGCTAAACGCTGAGCGTCCGGATCTTAATTAATAAGTTCGGAAAAGTATAGTGATCAGTGTATCATTTCAAGATTGAAATCGGCTGGTTCGTCGATAGTCTTATCTACGGCCTTTGATCACAGGAAGCGAATCCGTGTTTTTCCAAGCAAAATTCTCTGACTGGCTTCGGACATCGTGTTTTCTTATTCACTATTATGAGCCGTTTTGATATAATTAAATATGGTGGTTAAAATGGAATCGATATATGATATACGGCAACTATTGAAACGATTTGGAACGATTATATATGTCGGTGACAGAGTGGCTGACCTCGAATTAATGGAGACTGAAGTGAAGGAATTGTATGAATTCAAATTCATTGACACAAAAGACTATCAGAAGGCTTTGCTGCTGTTGAGGGACGAGGCTGCCCGTCTGCGTGATGAAAAAGGAGCGAATTCCTGATGGGAAAAATGATTATTGGTGTTGACATTGGTGGTACAACGATTAAAATCGGCATAATTGACAACATTGGAAATATACTGGATAAATGGGAAGTACCCACCAATAGCACCAATGCCGGTACATCCATCATCTCAGACATTTGGAAATCCGTGAGTGCAAGTCTTGATCAAAATAACATGACCAAAGAGGCCATCGAGGGTATTGGCATCGGTGCACCTGGCTTTATTGACATGGATTCTGGCCATGTTTTTGAAGCAGTTAATATTGGCTGGAAAAATACGCCGTTGTCTGAAGAGCTCCGGACTGTTTCAGAACTGCCGGTATTTGTGACTAATGACGCGAATGCTGCAGTATTAGGTGAAAACTGGAAAGGCGCCGGCGGGAATGCGAAAAACCTTGTTGCCCTTACGCTTGGCACAGGGGTTGGTGGCGGTATCATTGTCAATGGCGATATCATGAACGGGGAAAGCGGCATGGCCGGCGAGATAGGCCATACCACAGTTGATCCGGATGGTATTTTGTGCAATTGCGGCCGGAGAGGATGCCTTGAAACCATTGCCTCAGCAACCGGAATGGTCCGTCAAGCCAAGGCGAAGATGGAACAGAATCCTGAAAGCCGGCTTGTATCACGATATAACGCATCCGGACGTATCACCGCAAAGGATATTTTCGAGCTTGGTGATGAAGGTGACGTGTCGTGTAAGGAGATCATTGCATATACTGCTGATGTTCTCGGTTTGGCAGTAGCAAATGCCGCGACAATCATTAACCCCTCCAAAGTTCTTATTGGCGGCGGGGTGTCCAGAGCTGGTGTACAATTCATTGAGCTTATTGAAGATGCATTTCATCGGTACGCATTACCAAGGGTCAGTAACGTTTGTGAATTGAAAAGTGCTAAATTAGGTAATGATGCAGGCATCATCGGTGCAGCATTCCTTGTCAAGCAGAAGATGGAAAACCTGACATTCTAGGCTTTACTTTTTGAGCTGAATCTATTAAAATAACATTTCGCTAATCTTATTTAAAGTTCTATGAAACTTTTTATCGAATAAAAACGTCATATATAGAGTAGTTATGCTTTAAATAGCAAGCAGGGAATTTAAGGAAATAATATAAATTCATAATCATACCCAAAAATGTAAAAAATTGGGAGGAACGAAAGATGGACTTTAAACAGTTCAAAATGCCGTTATATATTATTGCATCATTGCTATTCGGTATGAAAACGTATATACTGTACCGCTTTGCGTTCAACCTGGAATTGGAAAACAATATGCAGGAGTTTATCCTGTTGATCAACCCGTTTGTATCTGCTTTTTTGTTTTTCGCCATAAGTGTCTGGTTTAAAAATCAGTCACGGCAGATGAAATTTCTGCGTTATACGGCATTGATCGGAACACTGATACTGTATTTTAACCTTGTTTTTTACCGCTCATTTGACGATTTTATAACAGTGCCACAGTTGTTCCAGGCAAGCAATATGGGTGACTTGGGATCAAGTATTCTGACACTGATTGAGGTTTACGACGTGCTGCTTTTTCTGGATGTTGCCATTATCTGGTACTTGAGCAGAAAGAAATCCGACGTCATGTCGGTCAGCTACCAAAAGAGCGGGAAAGTATTTGCACTGGCTATGTCATTCCTGCTTCTGGCGGGCAACTTTTTCCTTGCCGAAATGGAACGTCCGCAGTTATTCACCCGTGCATTTGACCGGGAATACCTGGTTAAAAACATCGGTTTGTTCAATTACCATATTTATGATGCCGCGGTTCACTCCAAGGTGAAAACGCAGCGCGTGTTTGCTGATGGCAATGAACTGCCGGAGATAACTGAATATGTTGATGAGGAAGTCAAAAGTGATGAACAATCACCATTGTATGGAATAGCCGAGGACAAAAATGTTATCTTCATTTCATTGGAATCCATCCAAAGCTTTGTGATTAATAATGAGGTTAACGGTGAGGAGATAACGCCATTTTTGAACAGTCTGGTCGATGATGAAAGCACGTACTACTTTGAAAATTTCTATCACCAGACACAACAGGGGAAAACTTCGGATTCTGAATTCCTTGTTGAAAATTCCCTTTATCCACTTTCGAGGGGAGCCGTGTTCTTTACACATGGCGGCAATGAATATCATGGGATGCCGGAAATTCTGGATGAAGAGGGCTATTATTCAGCTGTCTTTCATGCCAACAATAAGAGCTTCTGGAACCGTGATCAGATGTATGAAAGTTTAGGTGTTGATCATTTCTATGGGGAAGAAGCTTATGAAGTCAATAACGAAAACTCTGTCGGATGGGGATTGAAGGATAAACCATTCTTTGAGCAGTCCATTAAGTATCTGCAATCAATGGAAGCGCCATTTTATTCTAAGTTCATAACACTGACAAACCATTTTCCGTTTGAATTGAGTGAAGAAGACAGTTCAATCGATAAATATGACTCAAATTCAGCTACCCTGAATAACTTTTTCCCGACCGTCCGATATATGGATGAGGCAGTCGAACAATTCTTTAACCAGTTAAAAGAATCCGGTCTTTATGAAGATTCCATCATTGTTATGATGGGTGATCACTATGGCATCAGTGAGAACCATGATAAAGCCATGAGTCAGTATTTAGATAAAGACGAAATTACGCCATATGATCATGTTCAATTGCAGCGCGTGCCAATGTTCATTCATATCCCGGGACACGAAGACGGCAAAGTGATGTCAGAAGTAACCGGTCAGATTGATGTGAAGCCGACATTACTGAATTTGCTTGGCATATCGTATGAAGATGATATCCATTTCGGTAATGACATGTTTAGTGAAGACCGTAAAGGCTATATCGCATTAAGAAACGGCGATTTTATCAGTAATGACTATATTTCCACTAGTGGTGTTTGTTATAACCGGGAGACCGGTGAACCTGTCGAAACTGAAGAAACCGGGCAGGAAAACACGGATAACGCGGCTGAAAACCAGGCAAGTGATCCATGCGCGCCAATAAAGCAAAAGGTGGAGAAAGAACTGCAGCTGTCTGATAATATTATTTACGGTGATTTGTTCCGGTTTGTGGATTTTTCCGAAACAACTGATACGACAACTAATGAGTAAATTAAATAAAAAAAGCTGACCCGGTCATGACCGGATCAGCTTTTTGCACTTTTAAAGATAACGCTAAAATGTAAATTTAAAAAAGCATCATGGGTTACATATTGCCTATTTCTGTAACGATTGTAGCAATCGAAAAGAATCCGAAAACCAATACGGCTATTGCTGAAAAGCCAAGTGCAAATAAGTTTTTAAATTTAATTTGCCGTACAACTGATACGACTGCTAATAAGGCGACTAACAAAAATATAATTGCTAAAACCATTCGAAACACATCCTCCTTGTGAATATAACCATGAAACTTATCTGTATTATTATGTAATCAACTGTTTTCTATACTTATTTTATAGTATAAAATGATTTTTGTCGAGGTATATCCATATAAATGCAGCAACAATTTATAAATGGAGGCGATTTTATGAAGATAAACGGTATGGCTGCAGGTCCGCTGGGGACGAATTGCTATATTGTACATAACGGAACGGATGCCCTGATAGTTGATCCAGGCGGGGATTCTGACGTTATGATTAAGTATTTGACGGAAGAAAAGCTGAATCCGAGAGCTATCTTGCTAACACATGCCCATTTTGATCACATCGGCGGTGTTGATCGATTAAGATCGTATTATGATGTAAGTGTTTACCTGCATGAAAATGAGGCATCATGGCTGGAAAATCCGGAAGATAATGGCTCATCATTGCTTTTGGGGAGCGAAATTGTTACAAAACCTGCAGAACACCAACTGAATCAAGGAAGCATGCAAATTGGCACACTATCTTTTGAAGTGATTCATACGCCAGGACATTCACCCGGAAGCGTCAGTTTTATATTCCATGACGATAAGTTTGTTATCAGTGGTGATGTCTTGTTTTATCAAGGTGTCGGACGTACAGATCTGCCAGGCGGTGATATCAATCTGCTTGAGCGGAGTATACGTCAATCCCTCTATAAGTTGCCTGATTCTTACACGGTTTATCCGGGTCATGGACCGGAGACAACCATTGGTGATGAAAAGCAGCATAATCCTTTCTTTCCGGTTTAAGAGTGTTATGTACAGTAGAATAAATAAAAATGTCAGCCATGAATCATGGCTGACATTTAGGGGGGATGTGCTCTGCTCTTTTGTTGGTTAGGGATAAAAGTTAAGCTACTGAATTTAGTATATACCTCAGGTTAACAACATGTCAATAGTAAAAACCAAATAAATGAAAAAACCCCGCAAATTTTTATGTAGGCAGGGTTTTTCATCAAATATTATGTTGTTGATTAATGCCCAAATCCCGGTACTAAAATAAATTCGGAATACCAGGTGAATCCGATAAAAAATATAGTGCAATAAGCCCCGAATAAATACATATACATACGTTCAGATAATTTCAGATAGCCTACTGCCAGGAAAAAAGCCGTTTGAACAAGAAACAGCAAAGCAACGTTGATCATGTCGCCCACGTAAAACATTACGGTGAAAATACCTGTCCAAAAGGCAAGGACCCGAAACATACGATCCATGTTTTCCCCTCCTTTAAGTATCCTTTACAATGTTATTATAAACGACCCGATGCATAATGTAAATGAATCATGCTAACGGGGTTGCCACATCGAACAGAGGATCTTCTGCTAAAACCACCCAAGTCCTGTGGCGGGCGCAGAAGTCACCACAAACAGGAGAAGCCCGCTCCTTGGAAAAGAAGAACGCTTTTCCTGCGTGCGAAGTGAATTCGATGAAGCTTTTCTTGTGCTCGAAACTGCGCCGCCTTGAACGTTGACGCGATTGACGAGCTAATATCGGCGTTACGACAGGACGTCGCGAACTTAGCCGATGACGGTCTTTTTTACTATCCATATTGAACACGCACTTAAACGATTGAAAGTTTTGCCAGGTAAGTGCAATTTTCACAGCCGCTGAACATATTTTCCGTTTCGATTAACTCAATCTCATCGAACAACGCCTCAAACATCCCTTTTAAAAATGCATGGTGCATGCGGCATACCATCGTTTGATTTTTATTGACAATCTCCTTGAAAGGGCAGTTATTGATCTCGAAAGAAACACTGCCTGCTTTTTCATTGTAGTGAAATTCAGGATACATACCAAGCATTGTACTTGCATCTTGGAGTATCGTAAGCTTTTGTTCGATGCTGAGTTCCGCGGATGCTGGGATATGCTTATAATGCTCCACTATTTCAACACCATATTTATACCCTGTCTGGTACAATGCCTGTCTACCCGGTTCACCCAATTCAACAAACGATTCTAAAGCTATCGAGGAAAACAACTTGTAGTCCCGATGCGGAAAATGCATGTCAACCACTTCATCTGACAGCCGATAGAGCCTGCTGGGACGACCGCCTCTGCCTGTTTTCTCTGAGTAGGACTCCACCAAATGAATATCTTCCAGCTTTGACAGATGCAGTCGTGCCACATTTGGATGAATATCAAATTCATTTGCTATTGTATTAACGTTGACTTCTTTATGCTCTTTAATCAAGTATTGATAAATATTGAATCGGGTTGGGTCACTCAGCACACTGGTTATTCTTAATGTTTGTTCCAATGGAATCACCTCACGGCCATTTACTGTCATTATACTCGAAAATGGCCGTAAAATGGTTCAAATGATGGATTTGTTGAAAAATGTACATAATTTGTTGTTTAAGTATAGGGTGAGACAGATTGGCTATTTTTATTCATAATCAGGTGTGATCCTGTCCATGATATTGTGCGTAGCGCCAGTGTCCGTCCGGATTGTGAAATACAGATGATACTTCTTTTCGCTGAGTTGTGTATACTCAACAATTACATCTCCGTAAGGGAACGCATATGTCAGTGCATGATTTGAGTTGGGCTGATCGACTACATCTTCCTTAAATTGTGTCCGGGCCATTTGCAATAATGTCTCGATCTTTAATTGTTCCGTCTGGTTTTCTGTAATGCGGATTTCGTTCTGATATAAACCGATATTGGCTGTCATGATGATGAGCGCCAAAGCAATGAAAAACAGGACATATGGAAGTACGAACCCTTGCTGGTCAGTTGTAAAAGACAATGTGTTTTTCAAATTGATCACCGTTTATAGTTGTTATGGAAGCGAGAAGACCAAATTCAGAAGGTGTAAAATGAACGTCCTGGACATTCCGCAAGTATACTTCAAAACCTTCACCATCAAGCTGTCTTACGATCAGATCTTCATATTGTTCCAGTGAAACGCGTGACTCATCTGGTTGTAAAAGCGTTATTTTAGATGGCTCAACCGTTATTTCGGAAGCCTTGATCACTTCATCCCGCAAAAAATAGAAAAATTGCTGCACCGACAGCTGATCATAGTTGGAGGAGACATCCACTGTTTTCGTTAAATATGTGGTGAAGGGGATTGTCATAAATATAATACTGACTGTCAAAAAAATTGAAATGAATGTAAACCCTTTTTCATTTTTCCGTATAGCCGTATAAACAGAATCGATTCGGTCGATCATTGGCATTGTCCCAGGTTGCACATCCTTTCAGTAAATTGCCTTCAGCGGTAAACCGGAATTTTGCTTCAGATCCATAGACTGTTTTAAGCAGACGATGGGGGAGATCCAATTGTTTATCCCATAAAAAAGGCTGCATGTCATGGTGCAATTCATTGATGATGGCGCGTTTTTGCTGCAGTGCTTCCCGCTCTTTAAGTAAAAGGTTTGTGAGTGGAATCAAGGTTGTGATAATCATCATGAGGAGGCTGGCCGCTACAAGCGCTTCAATCATCGAGAAACCTTTACTATTGCTCAAAGTAGCACCGTCCTTTCCCTAGTGGACAGATTAGATTATATTGCTCGGATAATGTTTTAATGGCTAATGTGCCCGGTGCCCGGATCGTGCCATTTTTATTGAATGAAACGGTCGGTAATGTTCGGGCATCAATCTTCCACCCTTCAGGCACTTTCCGTTCCAGGATGGTGGCCTGATTTTTTTTAATAACATAACGCCCTTGATCAGGGAATGTCAGCCGGTAGTGCGTTCTGGAATTATATGATAGGCTTTGCATATACAATAGATCCATCTCCAGTGTTTCGAGAAAGCTTTCTTCAGTCTTTTTATCCAGTACTGAAACTTGAAGCGGTGCACTAAGGAAAACCAGAACGGACAAAACACCCAGAACGAAAAGCACCTCAATCAGGGTGAAACCGTTAGTATGAGTCATTTGGCTATGAAACCTCGCCAGTGCTAGGGTCATAATCGAGATCGGTGCCATCAGGACATGTTCTTTGCTCCTCCGTTATATAACCCTCACGTTCCAGTTCACCCAGTCCGGCAGGGTAATCCTGTTCTTCAATATGGTAGGCATCAACTTGTGCCTGTACAACACTCACTAAAGCACTGCACCCTTTGTCATATACATTCTCACTTTTATCACTCAGGTTGGGAACGATTAAAATGATCAATACGGAAATGATCATCAGGACAATCAGCATTTCGATTAATGTGAAGCCCCGCTGGTTTTTGAACATGAGACTCATCTCCCTTTCAGATTGTTTCGATTAACTGGAACATCGGCCACATTAAAGCCACATAGATAAATACAATCAGACTTGCCAATATCGAAAAGAAAATCGGCTGAATATATGTGATGGCTTTCATGATTTTCCGGTGTATTTCCTCGGTCTGAATTTCTGCGTAAATTGATAAGTCTTTTTCCAATGCATCGGTATCAGCGTTCTTTTGAAAAATGGCAGAAATTTGTTTATCGATAAGCGGCAGATTGGCCAGTAAATTTGTAATATAAATTCCTCTGGATAATTCGGCGGTGAGCAAAGAAGCATAGTAGGCAAGAATCGGCTGTTTTTTCTGTTGGGACATATTCACCAATATTTTTTTTATGGACAGCCCTGTTGTTAATAGTGAACTCATGTGTGCAGCAAATAAAAATGAGACTTCCATCTTTTTATACTGCCGGTAAACCGGAAGCAGATTATAAAACCTGATCCGCCTGTCAATGCTTAATTTTTTCTCATTCAATCGCCATACCAAAAACCCGATACCAAGAATGAGTGCCAGAATCATGACGAATTGTATCATGAAATCGATGAAACCCATTGTCAGCATAAGGGTTGGAGCTGACTCAGGACTGTTTTGGAACAAATCAATAAACGAGGGGAGGACCGTTTGTTTGACAAAGTATAAAAGAACTGCGAAGACAACAAGCAATATAGCTGGATACCGTGCTGTTTCCTGAAATTTTTTCATGTAAACCAAACGCTGTTCGAACATCGTAATACATTTCTCCAGACTGGTCCGGATATCACCATTGTTGCGTACAAAATACAAATAAGTGGTAATGACCTGATTGAAATGCTTGTGTTCCAGTGCCTCGTCAAGGTGATGGCCGGATTTGAGTAAAGTGATAACGGAGGAGGCAATCGGTTTCAACTGCCTGTCCCATTGTATGATATCAAGTGCCTCAATAATGGGGTATCCTTTGTTCAATAATCGAGAGAGACGGTGTAAAAACCGTAATTGCAGCTCTTTTTTAGGAGGATTATTTACCGGCTTCCAAAATCGAATCTTCTCCGATAAATCCATATGCATATGCCTTCTTTCGTAAATGATGAAATGTGTGGAATTGATCCATGGATAATAAATTCCCGCCATTGATTGTATTTTCGAGCAGTTTGCCATCCAAGAGCTCCATAATGGCAGCACGTCTTTTAATATAACGATTGATCTCAATCGGTACCAATTCCAAAGCAGCGACTGCGATCAATGACTGTTTCAGGTCTGATATTTTATGCCCATTTCAACCAATCGATGGACCGTGCCCGCGGCGTTTTTGGCATGCAGGGTACTTAAAACCAGATGGCCGGTCAATGAAGCATCAAATGCAAACTGTGCGGTAAACCGGTCCCTTATTTCACCGATCATAATGATATCAGGGTCATGCCTTAGGGCAGCTTTCAGGCCGGTCTGATACGTAATCCCCGCTTTTTCATTTACCTGTACCTGTAATATATTGCTCATTTCTTTTTCAATCGGGTCTTCAAGTGTGATCGTCTGGTAGGATTTTTCTGTTAGAATGGTTTGCAGTAATGCGTACAAAGTTGTCGTCTTGCCGCTGCCGGTCGGTCCTGTGAGCAGGATGATGCCACTGCGGCTGGTAATCCATGCCTTCAGTTTTTTCAATTGATTCGGAAAAAGAAAAAGCTTATCAAGGGTAAGATTGGTTTCCTGCGGGAGAATGCGGATGGCCAGGCTTTCTTCATGGTTGACCGGAAGCGTGGATAATCGCAGTGCATAACGCTGGTTCAGCTGTTCATGGATAATGGTGCCATCTTGCGGTTTACGGACTTCCCCAATATCCATTCCTGATGTAAACTTGTAGTAAGTGAGCAGTAACTGGTATTGGTTGGCAGGAATTGTTTTATGAAGCATTCGTTTACCAAATACGCGGAAGTAAATGCTGACCTGATCAGATAAAGGATAGAAGTGGATATCCGAGGCATTTGCGTCAACAGCTGATTGCAGTAGTTTTTCTGAGAGTCTGGAAGCTGTGTCCAATCATTTCCCACCTCCTTTATGTGACTATATTCGACATGTTTCATAAAACTCCTTCTTTTTTTCGGAAATTATTTTAAAATTTTTTAAGGCAGGTTGAAAAGCATGAAAACAATTTATTTAATCGGGTTCATGGGAAGCGGAAAAAGTACGGCAGGAAAACTGCTGCATGAAGCCTTAGAGGTTCCATACCTTGATACAGATCAAATGATTGTTGATAAGTATGGTGACATAGCATCCATCTTTCAACAGGAAGGTGAAAAACAATTTCGTCTTTATGAAAGCGAGATGCTGAAGCAGACACCCGGGGAAAATTATGTAGTGTCGACTGGTGGCGGGATTGTGGAACGGCAGGAAAACAGCGTGTTTATGAAACATAATGGGCTGGTTGTCTACCTGGATACATCGCTGGCGGAAATTGAGCGGCGATTAGGCAATGATCCGTCAAGACCGTTGTGGGACCAAGATAAATCAAGCAAACGTCAATTATATAAGTTCCGGAAAAACCTCTATACAGCGTTAGCTGATGTTACGATTATGACAGATCAAAAATCACCAAAACACATTGTCACTGAAATACTTGACCTCATGAAATGAATGCGTATTAATTTTCATTGAACTGGTAAATACTATCAACAAACTTGGATAAGTGAGGTGGATTTCATGCCTTTTAATGATTATGTTAAATATTTGACCCAGCAGATCACGTCCTATATTGACACGCCGGCAGAAGATAAAAAAGAGCAGAAGGTGAAAAATAAAGAGAAACCATCAGTCTATTCGAACCGGTGGCTGGGGGTTTTACCTTTTGCTTTTAAAGTGGCCAGAAAGAAAACCAACTGACAGGCTCGCTGAAGGTTGAGCCTGTTTTTGTTTGGTTAGTTCTTCAAATAAAACAACCCTCCATTAATAACTTCAAACGTGATGTAAGGGGAGTAGCGTGCTTTAATTTCATCAATTTCCTTTTTTATGTCACTTTCTTCTGACTCGTCTTTATAGAAATGACGAAGCAGATCGATTTCTTCCGCCATCTTTTTCCGTGACGCTTCTGCCCAATGGTGGTCCTGATCCTGAACATAGCTTTCAAGTACTTTTTCAATTCGTTTAAAACCGCTCTGCAATTTGATCATTGGTGAAATCGTGTAACAATAGTCGGGAATCGTATTCTGCAAATTTTTACGCTGCAGTTCATCCATCATTTCCAGTTTCATGACACCGTTCACCAAATGAAGCCCGATTGAAATCATTTCATCCTTTTTTTGTTTCCCCCGATAGCTGATTTTTATATTTGTGATAAGCCAGGGATATAAAGCAGTCTTCTCATTCGTATTGATTTGTTCAAACAGTTTTGTGTATTTTTCATGCTCATGCAGATGATTGATGATCTGGTGCATGCGCGGACTGCCATAATGAATCCATTCGTGTTTGCCGTCCTTTTTTTCTGGAACTGTAATCAATGTAAGCTGTTTAGGTTCACCAGGATGTCCCATCTTCTTGATGTAATGCCAGTAAAAGGGTCGGTTCATCAATGCACGATCCATCTTTTCCGTTAACTGTACAGTCAAAAACCCGTTCTCATTGTGTAGCAGCTCACAATGATGTGCCGCAAAATAGGATTGTAAAAAGTCATGCAAATTGCTAATTGCCATACCGCTCTTCCTCCTGTATTTCTTCTTCATGTGTCATTTGGATAACTGAGGACAGGTTATCCAATTTAATTTTGGCTTCACCGGTTGATGCAGATTCCGAAAAAATGGTCTGGATCTCGGACTCTATATCGTTTATGTTCAGTTCGGCGAGAATACTGTCCAAATGGCCAATAACCTGTTCGAATAAGTTGATTTTTTCATACAACAGCGTCATGATGTGCTCTTCGATTGTTCCGCGAATGGCTATGTTGTAAATATGGACATCATTTTCCTGGCCATACCTGTGAATTCTGCCGATACGCTGTTCAAGCCGCATAGGATTCCAGGGGAGGTCATAATTGATTAAATGGTTGCAAAATTGCAGGTTAATACCTTCCCCGCCGGCTTCAGTTGCAATGAGGACCTGGGCATGGTGCTCAAACAGTTGTTTCATCCAATCCTTTTTACCTTTTTTAAAGCCGCCCCGATACGGAACCGATGTAATGCCGTTTTCTTTTAATTACCACTGCAGATAGAATTGTGTTGCCCGGTATTCAGTAAAGATAATCACTTTTTCGTCTCCGGCCTGCTTAATCAGATCCACTGTCTTGGCGGCTTTGGCATGCTGGGGAAGCTGTTCGATTTCTTCGGTTATCGGCTTGATTAACGTCTCCCTGGGTTCATCCGTCATCATTTTTTGCAATGAGAGATAACATGCCTCCCGTGATGAACAGAGTTCCCGAAGCAGCGTAATTTTCGAAAAAGCAGGAAACACGTCAACGGTATTTTCCAGCTGTGAATATACGGCCTGTTCTTCATTGGTGAAGTCAATCCAGACAGTCTCAATGTTCCGTTTTATTGCATCAAATCTCGTGTTTTGCCGCGTATTACGGATCATCACTTTTTGGATTAATTGTTTCAAATAGCCATCCTGTTTCAGTTTTTTACGATCTTTGCCGTATTGTTCCAGGAACGTATCATAATCACCCAAATGTCCCGGCTTCAGGATAGACACAAGGTTAAAGATTTCAACCAGACGATTTTGTACCGGTGTTGCTGTCAGCAAGAGACAATACGTTTTCTTGATAGATTTCACAAACGCATAATTTTTCGTTTTGTGATTTTTTAATTTATGCGCCTCATCAACCAGGAGGAAATCATAATCCTGTTTGAGAATTTGTTCACGATGCGGGGAGCGTTTTGCAGTATCAATCGATGTGATAATCACGTCATATTGGTCCCATGGATAACTTTTTTGGAATGTGACAGCAGGTATATAAAATTTTTCGTTTAGTTCCTTTGCCCACTGGTTGACCAATGATGCCGGGACGATGATCAGCGCTTTTTTGACCAACCCCCGAAGCATATATTCCTTTAAAATCAGACCGGCTTCGATTGTTTTTCCGAGCCCCACTTCATCGGCTAAAATAGCACGACCATTCATTTCCTCAATGACTTGTCGGGCACATGATGATTGATGGTCCAGAAAATCCATTTGCGGCAGATAATCAAGTGCTTTTAACCCTTCAAAGGATGGTACCATCGTTGTCAGAGCTGCCTGGTAATTCATTTGAAAAAGCTCCCATGAAGAAAAGGGACCTTCTGTTTTCAGTCTTTCCTGAAATCCGTCGATAAAATTGGAATCTTGCTGAATATCAATCTGATTCATCTTATCCCCCTTTTCACAAAGTTATGATTATCTCTACTTTTTGTACGGTTCATGTGCTATAATGCAAGTAGCATTGATAACTCAATCAGATTCATACATAGTATAACCAAAACAGTGAATATCATAATGCGAATGAATACAAGGGGAGAGCTTACTGCAAGCATGCGCAGTAACGCCGAAGGAGCAAACATTTTTGTGAATCTCTCAGGCAAAAAGACTCTTGTAGGACGCAGCTCTGGAGAGTGTTTACGATGGTAAACCACCCACGAAGCAAGCACTTTTGATGAGGGATGCCCTTCCAAAGGTGTGCAACTTTCTGGTTGAAGGACAGAGATTTCTCTGAAGGCAGGGGAATCTCTATTTTTGTATGCACCTGCAGAAGTTTCATGGAAAAATGATATCAGAAGGAGTTGATGGGATGAGTGAGTTGAAACGAACCCCGCTATTTCCTGAATATGAAAAGTTGGGTGGCAAGACGGTTGATTTTGGCGGCTGGGAACTGCCTGTTCAATTCAGCGGCATTAAGCACGAACATGAAACAACCAGAACGAAAGCGGGGCTATTTGATGTTTCCCACATGGGCGAAATAATGGTTAAAGGTCCAGACAGTCAGGATTTTTTACAGAAGGTTGTCACAAATGACATTTCCAAACTAACGCCCAAGCGCGCCCAATACACGTTCATGTGTTATGAGGACGGTGGTACTGTCGATGACTTCATCGTCTATATGCTGGAGACTGAAAAGTATTTACTCGTTGTCAATGCCGCCAACACCGAAAAAGATCTTGAATGGCTGATAGAGCATAAAGACGGGGATGTGTCCATTGAAAATGTGACCCCGGACTATGTTCAGCTTGCACTGCAGGGCCCCGAAGCAGAAAAAATTCTGCAGCGGATGACGGACATAGATTTAAGCCAAATTGGATTTTTCCGGTTTGAAAATCCCGTGTATTTTTCCGGTATTGACGCAGGGGCAATTGTATCCCGTACAGGCTATACAGGTGAAGATGGTTTTGAGATATACATTGATGCAGCGAAAGGAAGGGATCTCTGGAACCGTATCCTGGAAACAGGGGAAGCGGACGGACTTGAACCAATAGGGCTTGGAGCTCGCGATACATTGCGGTTTGAAGCAAACCTGGCTTTATACGGTCAGGAGCTTTCGAAATCAATTTCACCGGTTGAAGCAGGTATGAAATTTGCCGTGAAAGTTAATAAAGATGCTGATTTTATCGGAAAAGAAGCGTTGAAACAGCAAATAGACAATGGACCATCCCGAAAGCTTATTGGAATTGAAATGATTGATAAGGGGATTCCACGTACAGGCTACACCGTTTTGAGCGGTGATGAGGAAATTGGCTTTGTAACAAGCGGAACACAATCACCATCACTGCAAAAAAATGTCGGCCTGGCACTTGTGAACAGTGCATATGCTGATCTTGGCACAGAATTATATGTGCAGGTGCGTAAACGGAAACTAAAGGCGCTCGTTGTTAAAACACCATTTTATAAACGTGAACAATGAGGGGGAGGTTCATATGGAATTTCGTTATTTGCCGATGACTGAATCGGATAAACAGGAAATGCTTGATACGATTGGTGTGGAGTCGACGGAAGCTCTTTTTGCGGATATCCCGGAGGATGTCAGATTCAAAGGGGAATTAAACCTGAAAAAGCCGGCGAATGAAGCGGCATTGATGAAAGAACTGGCAAGGATGGCGGGAAAAAATGCCAATTTGAAGGAATACAGCTCATTCCTTGGTGCAGGTGTCTATGATCACTATATTCCATCCGTCGTCGATCATGTCATTTCACGATCTGAATTTTACACGGCTTATACACCATATCAGCCGGAAATTTCTCAGGGGGAATTGCAGGCGATATTTGAGTTTCAGACAATGATTTGTGAATTGACGGGAATGGAAGTTGCCAATTCTTCGATGTATGACGGCGGAACGGCATTGGCTGAGGGTGTCACATTAAGTGCCGGACAGACGAAACGCAATAAAATTATCGTATCCAAAACGGTCCATCCGGAATCCAGAGCAGTCATTCAAACGTATGCCAGGGCACAAAACCTCGAGGTCGTTGAAATTGAATCTGACAATGGCATAACCAATCTGGACCAGCTGGAAAGTGCAATGGATGAAAATACAGCAAGTGTTGTTGTCCAGTATCCGAACTTTTTCGGTCAGATTGAACCGTTAGATAAAGTAAATGCGATCATCCGGAAGCAGAAAAAAACAATGTTTATTGTTTCCAGCAACCCTTTGGCATTAGGATATTTAACCCCGCCAGGCGATTTTGGTGCCGATATTGTTACCGGCGACACCCAAGTGTTTGGTATACCGGCTCAATTCGGCGGGCCGCATTGCGGTTATTTTGCGACAACCGATAAGCTAAAACGCAAAGTTCCCGGACGTCTGGTCGGACAAACAACAGATGAGAATGGCGAGCGTGGGTTTGTGCTGACACTGCAGGCAAGAGAACAGCATATAAGACGTGACAAAGCCACATCCAATATCTGTTCCAACCAGGCTTTGAACGCGCTGGCCAGTTCGGTGGCCATGAGTTCGATCGGAAAGTATGGCCTGCGGAAAATGGCTGTCCTGAATATGCAAAAAGCACGTTATGCCAAACAGCAATTAGAAGCCGCGGGCATGCCGGCCGTTTTCACGGGTCCATTTTTCAATGAACTGGTGATTAAACTGTCGGAAGATATTGCAAGTATCAATGATAAGCTTTTGGAAGCCGGCATTATTGGCGGCTATGATCTCGGATTGGCATATCCGGAATTGGAAGGACATATGCTGGTGGCTGTCACTGAAAACCGTACAAAAGAAGAAATTGATACGTTTGTAAAAGAATTGGGGGATATTCATGGCTAAGACAGACTTTCCGTTAATTTTCGAACGTGGTAAAGAGGGAAGAACTAGTTACAGTTTGCCGGAAATGGATGTTCCGGAAGCCGATTTGGACAATGAATTTGACGATTCCTATGTTCGTACCGAGGCGCCTGATTTACCTGAAGTCAGTGAGTTGGATATTATGCGTCATTACACGGCGTTGTCGAGGCGTAATTATGGCGTGGATTCGGGCTTCTATCCGCTCGGTTCCTGTACCATGAAATATAACCCGAAAATCAATGAAGATGCAGCGAGACTTGATGGATTCAGTCATATTCATCCCCATCAGGATCCGAAAACTGTGCAAGGCGCCATGGAAATGATGTATGATCTGCAATCATCACTGGCTGAATTAACCGGTATGCATGAAGTTTCGCTGCAGCCGGCTGCCGGTGCACAGGGTGAATGGACCGGTCTGATGATGATCCGGGCATTTCATGAGGCAAACGGTGATTACAGCCGCACAAAAGTGATCGTGCCTGATTCTGCCCATGGTACGAATCCGGCCTCTGTGACGGTTGCAGGGTTTGACCCGGTTACCGTTAAAACAAATGAAAACGGGCTGGTCGATCTCGAAGATTTAAAACGTGTTGTGGATAATGAGACGGCAGCACTTATGCTCACAAATCCAAATACATTAGGACTGTTCGAAACCGATATTATGGAAATGGCTGAGATTGTTCATAATGCGGGCGGCAGGCTTTACTATGACGGGGCAAACCTGAATGCTATCATGGGCTTTGCCAGACCGGGTGACATGGGTTTTGATGTTGTTCATTTGAATTTGCACAAAACGTTTACAGGCCCGCATGGCGGTGGTGGACCGGGTTCGGGACCAGTCGGTGTCACGCGTGAAATCGCCCCTTATCTGCCAAAACCACTGCTTGTTAAAAAAGGTGATGAATATACGTTTGATTATGATCGTCCTTCATCCATCGGCCGTGTAAAACCTTACTACGGCAATTTTGGCATTAATCTGCGAGCATACACGTACATCCGTACAATGGGGGCTGAAGGACTTAAGAAGGTAAGTGAATATGCGGTGTTGAATGCAAATTATTTGATGCGCAGGCTGGAAACAGAGTATGTATTACCATATCAGCAGCATTGCAAGCATGAATTTGTCCTGTCAGGGAAAAAACAAAAACAGTTGGGTGTCCGTACACTGGATATTGCCAAGCGGCTGCTGGATTACGGTTACCATCCACCGACCATTTACTTCCCGCTGAATGTGGAAGAAGCGATGATGACGGAGCCAACTGAAACCGAGTCAAAAGAAACATTGGATGGTTTCATCGATGCTATGCTGCAAATTTCCGAAGAAGTAAAAAATGAGCCCGAATTGGTTCAGGAGGCGCCGCATAATACGGTTGTCAAACGTATGGACGAAACAACGGCTGCAAGAAAACCAATCCTACGTTATCAAAAATAGACACGCTATTTGCTTGATGGAGCTGTTAAATAAAACTGTTAAATAAAAATATGGACGGGTAAGAATCCCGTCCATATTTTTGTTTCAGCTGACATAAGTTATTTAGATTTAATTTTTCCTGTCCATTTTTTAAATCCGCCTTTGAGCTGGCTGATATCTTCATAGCCTTTTTTATGGAGAAGCTGAGCAGCTCTTGCTGATCTTGAACTACCCTGGCAGTACAGGTAGACTGGTTTATCTTTTCTAAGTTCCACAAGCCGTTGTTTCATTTGGGTCAACGGAATATTTCTTGCACCAAGAATATGCCCTTTGTCAAATTCATTCGGTTCACGTACGTCAATCAGCTGTGCTTTTCGGTAGCCTTCCCGGAACTGGTCCTCAGTTAATGTCTTCAGGAAGCTTTTTTGTCTGAAATACCGGAAAACACCTACTGTTAAAAGAGCTACTGCCACTATGATTAAAATTTCCATTACGAATCCCCCGCAAATCTGATTCTTTCCAATGTCTATTATATGGGGGTTTTGATTATTTTTCAAAGTATTTTTCTTACCGGCAGGAAAAGCGAGTGATTTTTGATTGAATTACTACCGTCTAAGAGGGGGTCAGCACTGATCAGCCGGTATTTTGTCGAACTTTTGGTATTTCCTGCTGAATACAAAATTTGAAAAAAGGTTAAAAAAGCTATCTTTTTAGTAGTTAGCTTGAATTTGCTTTTTCTTTCTTGATATATTAGTGCTTTCCTGTGATTGACAAACAGTATTTTATTTGTTCTGAAATCCATATATTGTATTGTTTTTAAAATTTATATACTATATATTGTTTTATTTGTTTGAAATGTGGTATGTTAATAATAGCATATTCATTAAAAAACTTCATACATAAATGGCTAAAGGAGTGAATCCAATATGTCGACGGCTGTTAAAAACCGGCTTGGCATTAATGTGGAGGCATTAAATGAAGACATTAAACGCTTCCCGCAAGTACACCCGATTACGAATGATATGCAAATAACCCATAAAGGTGTGTCGCGGCTGGTTATGCTTGACCGGTATGCCTTTAAGGATACCAGTAAAGTGACGCTTAAAGCAGGGGATTTTGTCGTATTAACCGTCAAGGCCGACCCCAAATTTCCGGCTCGTGGTCTCGGGTTTGTCAAATCTATTGACTGGGATAATAAGGAAGCGGTGGTAGAGGTAGATTCAGAGTTTGTAACTGTCCTTGATGATGAAGAGGAATCCACAGGGGTTGTCAGACGATCGCTTGATGTGATTGATAAGCCGCTGGAAATTTATTATGAGCAAATTGCCAAGCGGAATGCGACAGGTCTGGCAAATGTTGAGACAACGAAAGAAAAACGGGATGAATGGTATGAGACATTCAACCAGGAATTGAGCAGCATGAACTTCATTCCGGCAGGCCGTGTTCTTTATGGGGCAGGAGCTGATACAGATGTCACGTATTTTAACTGCTACGTCATGCCTTATATTAAGGATTCAAGGGAAGGCATATCCGATCACCGCAAGCAAGTGATGGAGATCATGTCACGCGGCGGGGGTGTCGGGACAAACGGTTCGACACTAAGACCGCGCAATACACTGGCAAGAGGTGTGAACGGCAAATCATCCGGATCCGTCTCATGGCTCGATGATATCGCCAAACTGACCCATCTTGTAGAACAAGGCGGATCAAGACGTGGTAAACAGAAGTGCCTCGTCTATAAATAAACCTCGTGAATTGCTGGGAACTCTTTTATGACTTGTTGGCTACAACGTAACTGGAAACGGTAAGCGTGAAAGCAAAAAAACAACAAGTGGAGAAAGACAACCAGCAGCCAAGCTTCGTATAGAAGAAGGTTCAACGACCATCGAAAGCACGTGAAAACGTAAGTGAGTAGAGTAGAAATCAAGTGATTTCGAAGCGCGAGGGCACATTTTATAATGTGTAAGATATGGTCTGAACTCCAGGGTGACCTGGAGAGTTGATGTAACGAATCAACGTAACAAATTGGCTCAAATGATTATGTTAGTCGATTCGCACCCTGACATTATTGAGTTCATTATCTCAAAAATGCAGAATCCGCGGATTTTGCGATATCTGATTGAAAACACAGAAGATGAACAGATTAAGCAATTGGCACAAGAAAAGCTAAAATTCACACCACTTACGGAAACCGAGGTTGACCTTTATCAGGGCATACTCAATTACCGGTCAATGCCGGGACAAGGCGGATTTACCCAGGCCGCGATTCGAGAAGCGGAACAAAAACTGGCTGCCGGCGGAACATATGATGTTCATAATCCGGAATTTTTAACCGGTGCCAACATTTCGGTCTGTATCACAAAGGACTTCATGGAAGCCGTCGAAAATGACGATATGTACGAACTGCGCTTTCCTGACGTTGAGAATTATACGGAAGAAGAAATGAAGGCATACAATGAGCAGTGGCATGAAGTCGGTGATGTCCGGAAATGGGAAGAGATGGGCTATGGTGTCCGGGTTTATCGCCGGATCAAGGCAAAAGAATTATGGAACTTGATTAACATCTGCGCGACTTATTCGGCGGAACCAGGTATTTTCTTTATTGACAATGCCAATGAAATGACAAATGCCCAGGCCTATGGCGACCAAGTCGTTGCAACCAATCCTTGTGGAGAACAACCACTTGCACCTTATTCCGTCTGCAACCTTGCAGCTGTCAACTTAGCGCAGATGGCTGACAAGCAGACAAAGACTGTTGATTATGAGAAACTTAAACAAACGGTCAGAACAGGGGTGCGCATGCAGGATAATGTGATTGATGCAACGCCGTATTTCCTGGAAGAAAACAAGAAACAGGCACTTGGTGAACGCCGTATCGGCCTTGGGGTCATGGGACTGCATGATTTACTGATTTATTGCGAAACAAAATACGGTTCAGTTGAAGGCAATAAACTGGTTGGTGAGATATTTGAAACAATTGCAACGACTGCCTATCGTGAATCAATTGAATTGGCAAAAGAGAAAGGAAGCTTTCCGTTTCTTGTCGGAGAAACCGATGAGGAAACAAGAAGCTTGCGTGAAGCTTTCGTTAATACCGGCTATATGAAGAAAATGCCGGAAGATATCAAAGCGAACATTCGTAAATACGGTATCCGTAACTCGCATCTGCTGACGGTAGCGCCGACTGGATCCACCGGTACCATGGCTGGTGTCAGCACAGGATTGGAACCATATTTTTCCTTTTCCTATTTCAGAAGTGGCCGGTTAGGCAAATTTATTGAAGTCAATGCCGATATTGTACAAGAATATTTGGATAGCCATCCCGAAAAGGATTCGGAACATCTTCCGGAGTGGTTCGTATCAGCTATGGATTTAACACCGGAAGAACACGCAGATACACAATGTGTCATTCAGCGATGGGTGGACAGTTCCATCTCAAAAACGGTGAACGCACCAAAAGGCTATACAGTTGATCAGGTGGAAAGTGTCTACCGCAGATTATATAACGGCGGTGCTAAAGGTGGAACGGTTTATGTTGATGGAAGCCGCGACACCCAGGTATTAACCCTGAAAGCAGAAGAAAACGCCTTTGGTGAACAGACAGAGCTTTTTGAAGATGAAAAGCCGAAAGTCGTCCTGATGGATACGATACAGGAATTGGACAAAACGAATGTTACGATTGGCTCGGAAGTAGGCGACACCTGTCCGGTATGCCGGAAAGGCAGCATTGAAGATATCGGTGGCTGCAATACGTGTACAAGCTGCGGTGCCCAGCTCAAGTGCGGATTATAAATCTTAGTGGGGATTCTATTACGCCCATTGATGAAAAGGAATAAAGACTAAGCAACAACATTGTGTTGCAACGCCTTTGTGACCTGCATCGTGCAGGCCCGAATGAATCGGGCAGTTATGGGCAGTAAGAGTGGCATTTCGAGAGGAACCATGGCAAGGCCGGTTCCTCTTTTAAATGCCGTAAAACTTGTCCTGACATGATATTTCCTGTATCATTTAAAAAGAAACAATTTTGCACTGACTAAAAAATTATTCGATGAAATGAGTGATACGATGCCAACACCAAGTATGGAGGATTATATTGAACAAATTCATAATCTGATGGAATCAAAGGGCTATGCTCGTGTTTCCGATATCGCCGAAGCTTTGCTGGTGCATCCATCATCTGTTACGAAAATGGTTCAGAAACTGGACAAAGACGGTTATCTAAATTATGAGAAGTATCGTGGATTCATTTTGACGTCCAAAGGCGAAAAGCTTGGTGAACGGCTTGTCTATCGCCATGAATTGCTGGAAGAGTTTCTTGAGGTCATTGGTGTTGACAATGATAAGATATATGAAGACGTAGAAGGAATCGAGCACCATCTCAGCTGGAATTCCATCGACAGAATTGGCGATCTGGTACAATATTTTAAAGCTGACAATAAACGCATCGATGATCTGCAAAGTTTAATCCAAACAAATGAAAAGTGATCCGATACTTTAAGTTCTATTTTCCCTGGTATGGTCTTAAATATATATAAAGCGGCCTAAATCCGTCGGGGCAAACGTTCCTCGGATTGTTAGATGACGGTATCAAATATTTAACCGAGGATCAGGCTGACTGGCGGGATAAAAGACACAGCGGGGAGAGAACAGATGAAAATTGATGGTGTATTTTCAGGCGGCGGTGTGAAAGCATATGCATTCCTTGGGGCGTTACAGCAGATTTCGAAGCACAATCATACGTTTGAGCGAGTGGCCGGATCCTCTGCAGGAGCTATTATTGCATCTTTTTTGGCAGCCGGCTATCAAACTGGTGAAATAGATGAATTAGTGGAGGATCTGGATACAAAAAAACTTATGGACCCTCCCAAGTGGACGACACGCATTCCATTTTCCAAATGGCTGAATCTTTATTTTCAGCTCGGTCTGTATAAAGGCCATCAACTTGAAAATTGGATCCACAAACAATTGGCACGGAAAATGATATATACCTTTTATGATCTGAAACCAGGTTATCTGAAAGTGGTTGTCAGTGACATAACACTTGGCAAGCTCGTCGTCATTCCAGACGATCTGAACAGGATATATGGTTTAAACCCTAATTACTTTCCAGTTGCAAAAGCGATAAGGATGAGTGCGGGTTTTCCATATTTTTTTATGCCCAAAAAAATACCCGGCAAAACGAACAGAAAAAGTCTGATCGTTGATGGGGGATTATTGAGTAATTTTCCATTATGGGTCTTTAAAGATGGGAGCAATCGAAATAAACGCCCCGTATTAGGATTGAAATTAAGCGGTTATCCGGAACAGGAAAAAACGCGTAAAATCAAAAATGCGCTAGATATGTTCCATGCATTATTTACTACCATGCTGAGTGCCCATGATGCCCGTTATGTTTCCAAATCAGATCAAAATAATATTATTTTCATCCCCGTGGACCATGTGGGAACGACAGATTTAGAGTTGACGTCCGCGGCCAAAGAGCAATTGATTGATATTGGAAAACAGAGAGCTGATGCATTCCTTGAACATTGGCCAAACTAAAAAACCGGACTGGTTTAAAAACTGGCCCGGTTTTTTCTTTTTGACTTGTTGCCATCAATAACACGCAGATGGGATGTGCGTTTACTTGCTTTCTTTTTTATGGAAAACGGCTTCGGGCGTTTAGCTGAAGCAGCCGGTTTAGTTTGTTGTTTGCTGCTACTGTATTTGGCTTTTGACTGTTTGACCGCTTGTTTATACTTTTTGGATTCATTTGATGTCGTCCGTTTTCTGAGAAAGACAAAATAGATGACTGCAAAAACAGCAACCCCGAATCCGAGCATCGTCAATATACTGGTTAGAAAGGAAGCAGTATTGCTGAACAACTGCGTGACCACACCAATGATCGCCAGACCGATTATGGCATAAACCAGCAAAGAACCTTTATTGTTCACGGGGATATCCTCCTTTTTTTGTTTTCACTGCTTAAAATACTTTTACCACGATTGCCATTCTTTTTATCATGTTCTTTTAAAACGTTTTGTAGAAATCATGAAGCAGCAGCTATTATTAATGGTTTCCATTCCTGCTGAAAATATGCGCTATTTTTTGATAATATCATTTATCTTTATTTTACTAGAAAACAGTTAAAACTGCCATCCAAAGGTTTGAAAAATACCGTGATTGGTTTTTCGGTAATCGGTAACAATAAAAATGGAGGTGTTTGTAATGGAAAATCGTGATAAACGGCTTGAACAAAATAAACAGGAAGAACCGATAAGTATTTTGTCCAGATCACTGCTGACAGGATTCATTGGTGGGTTGTTAGGGGGTTTTTTTGGAGTAGTCCTGTACTTTTTTAATTTCTCAGAAGTTGCTCCCGAAAGCTATCTGCTCCGTTCGTGGCTTACAGCAGGCTGGATTGACAGCTGGCTGGGAACGGTTTTGTCGATTTTGATGATCGGTGTCATCTCGCTCTTAACAGCGTTTATTTACTTTGTATTATTTAAAAAAGTTAACTCGCTCTGGATGGGCTGTGCATACGGAGTAGTGTTATGGTTCATCGTATTCTATATCATTCAGCCGATCTTTCCGAACATCCCCCCATTGGCTGAACTCAATATAAATACTATCGTTTCGACAATCTGTTTGTATATATTATACGGTACGTTCATTGGATATTCCATATCATATGATTATAACGATACCCTTTATAAAGGTAAAGAAAATGAGCAAAAAGCTGAATTATGACCCTTAGCATTACGCAATTATTTTAGATTGTGGTACACTGGAACAGTCCATAACTATTATGATTGTTAAAGGAATGAAACAATGAAA
>Ga0079226_10000308_pt1 | contig 32928 bp, 30 predicted proteins | sample Poulit2014_FD_76345 | JGI IMG/M metagenome (GOLD analysis project Ga0079226, IMG submission 76345) | Agricultural soil microbial communities from Georgia to study Nitrogen management - Poultry litter 2014 | ecosystem: Environmental > Terrestrial > Soil > Agricultural land | place: USA: Georgia...
GCCTTGGCGCTCTGAGGTACGCGTTAATAACATTTCTTGGATAATTTCCGGCAAGGTGGTGGCACGGGATGCCACCGCCCCCGTTAAGGGGTAACAACCCAAGGTGCGAAAACGCACTTTTTTAAGCTTGGGGGTTTCACCTGGCTCTAAGGGCATGCGTTCATCGTCCACCATTATTAGCACCCCATCGCGCTCCACCACGGGCCTTTCAGCGGCAAAGTACAGCGGCACAATGTCGAGGTTTTCTAAATAAATGTATTGCCAAATATCCAGTTCCGTCCAGTTGGAAAGAGGAAACACACGAATGCTCTCGCCCTTATCCACACGGCTGTTATACAGGTTCCACAGTTCGGGGCGTTGGTTTTTAGGGTCCCAGCGATGGTGCCGATCGCGGAAGGAATAAATTCGCTCCTTAGCGCGAGATTTTTCTTCATCGCGGCGAGCACCGCCAAAGGCGGCATCAAAGCCGTACTTATTTAAGGCCTGCTTAAGCCCTTCGGTCTTCATCACATCCGTGTGTTTGGCACTACCGTGGGTGAAGGGCCCTATGTTTTGCTCTAGCCCCTCGGGGTTGGTGTGCACTAGCAGTTTTAGCCCCAGGCGTTCCACGGTTTTATCGCGGAACTGTATCATCTGCTTAAACTTCCAATTGGTGTCCACATGCAGCAGCGGGAACGGTGGCTTACCGGGGGCAAAGGCCTTCATGGCCAAATGCAGCATCACGGTGGAATCTTTACCAATGGAATACAGCATTACGGGGTTATCAAACTCAGCGGCCACTTCACGAATAATGTGAATGGATTCTGCTTCTAGCTGTTTTAAATGGGTCTTTTTTTCAGTGCTTAAGGTCATGGTATTTCCCTATGGCAAACCGGGTTGGGGTGGCCAGCCCGGTTATGAATGTGAGTTGGGTTCGGGTAAATCGTGCAAGCCACACTCGCGCATTAATCCAAAAAAGCGCGCATCGTCTTCATTGTCGATATCTTTTAAAGCACGGGTGGTGTGCCAATCGCCAATACTGATATAGCCCTCTTCATATAAGGGGTGATAAGGCAGGCCATGCTCGGTGAGGTAGTGGTACACCTCTTTATCGCTCCACTCCGCCACGGGGTGCACTTTTAAGCGTTGCCATTGCGGCATAAGCACATCAAGGGCGGCGCGGCTTTGGGACTGGCTACGCCGCAGCCCCGAAAACCAAGTGCCAGCATCAAGTTCTGCCAGCGCACGCTGCATGGGCTCCACTTTGCATTCTTGGTTGTAGGCGGCGATGGCCTCGCGCCCTTGCTGCCAACGCTTGCCATAGCGGGCTTCTTGCCAAGCGGCGGAAAACGTTGGCGCATATACCTTGAGATTGAGTTTGAGCTTATCGGTGAGCGCATCCACAAACTGGTAGGTTTCGGGGAAGTGATACCCCGTGTCCACAAATACCACGGGAATCCCAGGTGCCACCTCGTTGACCAAGTGCAGCATGAGTGCTGCCTGCACCCCAAAGCTAGAACTTAACACATGCTCCCCTGGCAGATGCTCTAATGCCCAGGCCACGCGGCCATGGGCATCAAGCGCTGCCAAGGTGTGGTTAGCGTGAGCTAGGTCTAGTTGGCTCATGCTTGCGCCTCCCGATGCACTTCGCTGCCATGCTTAACGCCCTGCACTACGCCCACACGCACTAAGAAATCGCCGAAATGTTCGCCGCTTTCACGCTCTTGGCTATAACGGCCAAAGAGCTCATCCACCGCGGTGAGAATAGCCGCTTCGTCCACGTTATCGAGGTACAGCTTGTTCAAACGGCTACCATCAAAGGCGGCACCGAGATACATGTTGTAACGCCCTGGCGCTCGGCCCACAAAACCGATTTCTGCTAAGAAGGGGCGCGCACAGCCATTAGGGCAACCCGTCATACGAATGGTGATGGGCTCTTCTTGAATACCGTGGCGCCCGGCCAAGGCTTCGATTTGGGTGAGTAAATCCGGCAAATAGCGCTCGGATTCTGCCATGGCTAGGCCACAGGTGGGCAAGGCCACACAGGCCATGGCGTTTAAGCGAATGGCTGAGGCGGCTTGGCTGCCCAAACCACTGGCTTCAATTAAGGTATCCACCGCTTCGCGGTCTGCTGCTGCCACCCCCGCCACAATCAGGTTTTGGTTAGTGGTTAAGCGAATATCGCCCGCGTATTTGGCCACAATATGGTTAATGCCTTCTCGATGTTTGGGCAACAAGCGGCCGTTTTCCACAAACACGGTGAGCTGCCAGCGACCATCTTGCTGCTCAATCCAACCGTAACGATCACCATTTTGGGTGAACGTATAATCACGCGGTGGCGCCAAGGTAACACCAGCACGCTTATTCACTTCTGCCTCAATCCAATCAAGGCCGAGGCGATCCACTGTGTACTTAAAGCGCGCTTGTTTGCGGTCTTCACGATCACCGTGATCACGCTGAATACCCAACACCGCTTCGGCCACAGGAATCAAATGCTCTGGCGTAAAAAAGCCAATCACATTACCCAGGCGCGGGTAGGTGTGCAGTTCGCCATGGGTGCAGCCCATGCCGCCGCCCACCACTAGGTTATACCCTTCAAGAGCCGTGTTATCCGCATTAGGAATGGCAATAAAACCAAGGTCTTGGCTGTACACGTCGATATCATTGACGGGGGGTAAAGCAATGCCAATCTTGAACTTACGTGGCATATACACATCGCCGTAGAAGGTTTCTTCTTCATTCACGTCAGCGTCTACACGTTTGCCGTCCACCCAAATTTCGCGCCACGCTTGGGTTTTGGGCAAGAAATAACGGCTGATTTCCCGTGCGGCGTTTAAGGTTTGCGCGTGCACTGGGCTGGCATCGGGCTGCACGTGGCACACCACGTTACGGTTCACATCACCACAGGCGGCAATGGAATCGAGGTTCACCGAATCCAAGCGCTGCATTAAGGTGCGCAATCCCTCTTTAAACACGCCGTGATATTGAATGGTTTGGCGGGTGGTGATGCGCAAGGTGGTATTAGCCACCTCATCTGCCAAGGCATCAATGGCTTGCCATTGCTCATTAGTGGCCACACCACCTGGCAAGCGAATACGAATCATAAACGAGTGCAATGGCTCCAAGCGGGCTTCGCGGCGCCCTGCTCTTACATCGCGATCGTCCTGCTGATAAAGCCCGTGGAATTTGAGCAAGGGCAAGTTCGTTTCAGTGATACCGCCCGTGGTGTCATCTTCTAGGCTTTCAGCGATGGTGCCACGTAAGCCATGGCTGTCACGTTTAAGTTGTTCTAAATCGAGTTCCGACATTAATACACATCCTTTTGGTAACGGCGCTCTTGGCGCAACGTCTCTACATATTCTTCTGCGGCTTCTACGCTTTTGCCGCCATGCTCTGCCACAATGCTGACTAAGGCTTGGTGCACATCCTCGGCCATACCTTGGCCATCGCCACACACATAAAAGTGCGCACCGTCCTCAAGCCATTGGTACACCTCGGCCCCATGCTCTAGCAGGCGGTGTTGTACGTATATTTTCTCTGCTTGATCCCGGGAAAACGCCACTGTGAGGCGATCTAACACACCATCGCGTAGGAAGCGCTGCCATTCGATTTGATAAAGAAAATCCGTGCGTTTGTGCTGTTCACCAAAGAACAACCAATTGCGGCCTTCATGGCTTAGTTCTTGGCGGTGCTGTAAAAAGCCACGGAAAGGCGCCACGCCAGTGCCAGGGCCCACCATAATCACAGGTTTATGGCCTTCTTCAGGCAAGCGGAAGCGATCGTTAGGTTCGACATACACGGGCAAGGTATCGCCCACGGCCACACGGTTGAGAAGTTGCCAAGTGGCACAACCCGCACGTAACCCGTCTGCCGTTTCGCCACCTTCTAAACGAACGGTAAGGTGCACTTCGTCTTCGCTGGCAAGGGAGCTTGAGGCAATGGAATACAAACGCGGGGCAATGCGGCGCAACGCATCAACCAATTGTTGCGCTGTGGCTTCTGCGGGGTAAGCCTTAATCACATCGGGCACTTGGCGCACCTCTATCCAAGCTTGCAAACCCTCGCGATCTGCCAACAAAGCGGCCAGCTCTGCCGAGCCGGATAGTTCAGCCCAAGCGGCTACAAACGGGCGCACCACTTGGGTGATTTCTAAATCCTTGGTAAGCCACTCGGCCAATGTTTGTTCTTTGTTATCACGGGTGACCAAGGTGTTGGGATCCGCCTTGATTAAGGCAATCACCTCATCCACCAATCGTTTGTCGTTTTCCACCCATACACCTAGGGAATCACCAGGCAAATAAGTTAAACCGCTGTCCTCTAACAATAGCTCAAGGTGTGCCACTTGTTTATTTGACGGGCTAACCGTAAGTGCCGAGCGCTCTAGCACCTCTGCTTGAAAAGGGTTTTGACGATCATACGCCGGTGTATTACTTACCAGTTTTAAGTGCTCAGGCTGGCCAGTGCTCTGCGCGCCCAATAAGGGCTCCACTTTCTCTAGGGCCTGTTCGCGCCAGCCAGTTTCGTGGGTTTCAAAATCCACATCGGAATCCACCAAATCCAACAAACGTGTGGCACCTAGTTCAACGAAACGGGTATCTAACTCACGGCTGGTTTGGCAAAAATCAGGGTAGGAGGAATCGCCCAAACCAAATACAGCAAACTTAAGATCCCCAAGCTTTGGTGCACGATCCGACATAATAAAGCGGTAAAAAGCCTCGGAATCCTCAGGGGGTTCGCCTTCACCATGGGTGGCAATCACCACCAACAGGGCTTTCACTTTGTTGATGTTACGGGGCTTCACTTCATCCAAACGTGTGAGCTCCACCGTATAGCCTTTCGCCTTAGCGGCATCGGCTAAACGAGTGGCAATGCCCCGAGCATTACCCGTATCGGTGCCATACCAAATAGTAAGGGTTTCACTGGTGCCCGCTTGTGGCGCCGGGGCCACCGCTTGCCCACCCGCAGTGGCAAGCCCAGCGAAATAACCTGATGCCCACATCAACTCGCCCGTGGCTAATTGTTGGCGCAAGCCATCTAGTTGGCTTTGAATTTCTTGCTGCCGTGCTGCTGTAAGAGACATAACGTTTTACTTCCTTGACTGTGTTAATGCCTGACAGCTTAGGGAAGTATAAAACAGATCTGAAAGATTTATTCTCTATACTATTATTCCAAATATCTTAATAACCTGTTGTTATCTATAACCAAATAGAATATCAGCAGGAAAAGTTATTATTATCTTGCCGTTGCTGCTTTCGCTAGGCTTGCCCCCATTCATGCAGCAAGGAATAAATACATGACTTATGAGCAAACGAACCTATCTCGCAGTGCTTGGTTCCCACTGTTTGCCGATTTACAGGGCCGTAATGTATTAGTGATAGGTGGTGACGAAGTTGCCGCCCGCAAAGTAGAGCGCCTTCTTAGCGCTGGCGCCAACATTGATTTAGTGGCAGCCACGCTGCATCCCCGCCTCAGTGCTTGGCATGCTGAAGGGCGCGTTAACTGGCTTGCCAAGCAATTGGCAGAACATCATTTTCCCGGCCATGTGTTTATTATGGTGGCCTCTGCTGAACAAGATGACCGCGATTTTGCCTGTAACTGGGCACAGCAGCACCATGTATTGATCAACGTGGTAGACCAACAACACGTTTCTTCTGCCATCGTGCCTGCAGTGGTAGACCGTTCACCACTCATGGTGGCCATTGGTTCAGGCGGCAATGCACCTGAGCTAGCACGCCTGTTACGCAGCCAAATTGAACGCTTGTTGCCGGCCCACACAGGCGCACTAGCCGAGCTGGCCGGCGCGCTGAAATTGCGCATTCGTGCACGCTTCCCAGAATTACCCCAACGCCGCCAATTTCTGCAATGGCTGTTCACTGGCGGGCCAGCACAGGCCTTAGCGGCTGGCCAGCAAGAATCTGCACAGGCGCAGGTGCTACGCGCCCTTAACTATGGCAACCAAGGCGGCGGCCATGTAAGCCTGGTTGGTGCCGGCCCAGGCGCCCCAGAATTACTCACCCTACGAGCATTACACTTAATTGAAAACGCTGACACCATCGTCTTCGATGGTTTAGTTGACGAACGCATTCTCGGTTATGCGCGGCGCGATGCCACCTTTGTGGATGTATCGAAACGCCCAGGCCAAGTGCGCGTAAGCCAGGAAGAGATCCACAGTATTTTGTCGGCCCATGCGGCCAAAGGCGAGCAGGTGGTGCGCTTGAAAGGCGGCGACCCAATGATTTTTGGCCGCGGCGGCGAAGAAATTGCTTGGTTGCGCAGCCAAGGCATTCCTTACGATATAGTGCCAGGGATAACAGCAGCTTCTGCATGTGCTTCTTATGCGGGCTTTCCACTCACACAACGTGGCCTTGCCCAATCGGTGCGCTTTGTTACTGGCCATTGCGAACGCTCAATTGATCGTTTGGATTGGCAAGCCTTAGCGCAAGACAAGCAAACCTTGGCGTTTTACATGTCGGTGGGCCAGCTTGCCCGCATTGAAGAGCGCTTAATCGCCCATGGCCGCGCTGCTAGCACTCCTATTGCACTGGTGGAAAATGGCAGCCGCCCCGAACAACGGGTGCTGGTAGGCACCTTGAGTAACTTGACAGCCTTAGCAGCAGCACAGCAAGTGCAACCACCCGCTATTTTATATGTGGGCGAAGTGGCTGCCTTAGCAGCAGAGGGCTGTTGGTTTAATGGCCCCGCCTTAACATTGCCCGAACAGGAAGCACAACGGGCTTAATGAACAAAGCCCCTAAGGCTAGGGGCTTTGCAAACTAATATTCAGATGGCGCAATGGGCGCTTCGATATATTCCCGTGGTTCATGAATTTCAGTGGACCACGTTTCCACCTGCACTGCCACATCATCCACTTCATCAAAGCGTGCAATATGAAATAAGGCCTCGCCTTCGTTCACTAAGGGCAGGTTTTCACGGCCCACTAAGATGCCCGAAAATGGCGAAATAATTTCCGCAGCTTCCATGGTAAAAGGGCTGTTAATCACACCTAACACATCACCACGGCGAATATGGGCCCCTAAAGCCACCAAGGGGCGAAACACGCCATTGGTGTGCGCACGCACCCATGAGGAATTTAACGCCACATGGGGCTCTGGTACGGTTTTTTTGCCCCGCCCAGGTGGCAGCATGGCTAACTGGCGCAACACATTGCGCACACCGCGCAGGCCTGCACGGATACAGGCTTCGTCAAAACGCAGCGCCTCGCCGGCTTCGTAGGTAATCATGGGCACGCCTTGGTTTTCTGCTGTGTCACGCAAGGTGCCTGAACTCAGCACTGAATTAATCACCACCGGCACGCCGAAAGCCTTAGCCATGGCACAGGAAGCTTCGTTAGCAATATTCGCGCGAATTTGTGGCAGGTTGGAGCGATGAATGGCACCCGTATGCAAATCGATGGCGTAATCCACCTTGTTGAGCACTTCTGTGCGTATTAACCAAGCCATGCGTGCCCCTAAACTGCCCTGCTCTGAGCCTGGAAAGCAACGGTTTAAGTCTCGGCGATCAGGCAAATAGCGCGACTTATAAATAAAACCAAACACATTCACCACCGGCACAGCCACAAGCGTGCCGCGCAGCTGGCGTAAAAATGGTGCCGCTAGCAAACGGCGCACCACATCCACACCATTCAGTTCATCACCGTGGATAGCTGCGGTAACTAACAAAACTGGGCCCGGTTTGCGCCCATGCACCACATGCACAGGAATATTTAAAGGGGTTTGGGTGTAAAGCTGCGCAGCAGGCAATTCCACCACCGCCCGTTGGCCAGGGGCAACCGTTACACCGCCTAAGGTAAAAGACGCCATCGTTGCTCTCTTTATTATGGGCCCACAACGCGGGCCCGCTACTTATCTTAACCCCGCGCGCCTTTAGTGGCTGTGCGGTGGGGCCGCGCTTGTTTCTCAATAAAACGAATAATCATGCCGGCCACATCTTTGCCCGTAGCCACTTCAATACCTTGCAAACCAGGCGACGAGTTCACTTCCATCACTAAGGGCCCACGTTTCGAACGCAACAAATCCACCCCTGCCACATTCAAGCCCATCACCTTTGCCGCCTTCACCGCAGTAATACGTTCTTCTTTACTTATGCGCACCAAATGAGCAGAGCCACCACGATGCAGATTAGAGCGGAACTCGCCTTCAGCACCTTGGCGCTTCATAGCCGCCACCACCTTGCCGCCCACCACAAAACAGCGGATATCCGCACCACCTGCTTCCTCAATAAACTCTTGCACCATGATGTCGGCTGATAACCCCATAAAGGCTTCAATCACCGATTCAGCGGCCTTGCGTGTTTCAGCAAGCACCACACCAATGCCTTGGGTGCCTTCGAGCAACTTGATCACTAACGGCGCGCCGCCCACCATGCTGATTAAATCAGGAATATCATCTGGAGCATTAGCAAAGCCTGTCACCGGCAGCCCCACCCCGCGGCGGGATAACAACTGTAAGGAGCGCAATTTATCCCGCGAGCGGGTAATAGCCACCGATTCATTCACCGGAAACACACCTTGCATTTCAAACTGGCGCAACACCGCAGTGCCGTAAAAAGTGATGGAGGCACCAATACGTGGGATCACCGCATCAAAACCTTGCAGCTGTTCACCTTTATAGTGAATTTGCGGGCCATCAGTGGACATGCTCATGTAGCAGCGCAGGGTGTCTACCACATGCATTTCATGGCCTGCAGCCTCCCCTGCTTGCACAATGCGGCGGGTGGAGTAAAGCCTTGGGCCTCGGGATAAAATAGCTATTTTCATGGCAATGTTAGCTTCCACAATAAGTGAACACAGCCTTGCGGCTGCATGTTGCTGCAGGGGCGTAGCGGTTGGCCTTTAACCAGCACTCTTTGGCTCAAGCAGTTCGATTTTATAGCCATCTGGGCCTTCCACAAAAGCGAATACTGTGGTGCTGTGCGTCATTGCCCAAAAACACTAAGGTAAACCACCCCTCTGGATAATCCTTTTGCCTGAGCAAGCGCATGCCTAACACGTCTGTGCAAACAGCAACAGAGCGCTCTAAATTACCTACGCGCAACATAGTGTGCAAAATTCGCATGTCCTCACTCCTCCTTATCCAATTATTGCCATAGTAAGACAACAACGCCCGAAACAGCGCATGCTGCTCGGGCGTTGGTGGCACTAATAGCCGAGTTACTCGTCGAGTTTACGGCCAGCGCGGGCGCCAATCTGCAAACGCAGTGCATTGAGCTTAATAAAGCCTTGCGCATCTTTTTGATCATAGGAACCTGCATCGTCCTCGAAGGTGGCAATGCTTGCGTCGAAGAGGCTGTCTTCAGAACGGCGGCCAACAACAATCACGTTACCCTTGTAAAGCTTCACACGCACATCACCATTCACGTGCTGCTGGGTTTCGTCTACTAATTTTTGCAACGCCACACGCTCAGGCGACCACCAGTAGCCGTTGTACACTAGCTCAGCGTATTTTGGCATTAAGCTATCTTTTAGGTGCGCGGCTTCGCGGTCTACCGTTAACGATTCAATGGCGCGATGGGCACGCAGCATAATGGTGCCACCAGGGGTTTCGTAACAGCCACGGGATTTCATGCCCACATAGCGGTTTTCCACCACATCCAAACGGCCAATACCGTGTTTACCACCTAAGCGGTTTAATTCGGTGAGCACTTCAGCAGGCGTCATGGCTTGGCCATTAATGGCCACAATGTCGCCTTTCTCATAAGTTAGCTCTATGTATTGTGCTTCATCAGGCGCGTTTTCTGGGCTAACGGTCCAGCGCCACATATCTTCTTCGGCTTCGTTCCATGGATCTTCAAGGATATCGCCCTCATAAGAAATATGAAGCAAATTGGCATCCATAGAATATGGCGACTTTTTACCGTCACCAGCAAAATCCACTGGAATACCATGCTTAGCGGCAAATTCCATTAGTGCTTCACGGCTATTGAGGTCCCATTCACGCCATGGGGCAATAATTTGAATCCCTGGTGCCAACGCATAAGCACCAAGTTCGAAACGCACTTGGTCGTTACCTTTTCCGGTGGCACCGTGGGATACTGCATCGGCACCGGTTTCTTGGGCAATTTCCACTAAACGTTTGGCAATTAATGGGCGCGCAATTGAGGTGCCTAGTAAGTACTCACCTTCGTAAATGGCGTTAGCGCGGAACATGGGAAACACATAATCGCGCACAAACTCTTCGCGCAAGTCCTCAATGTAGATCTCTTTAATACCCATGGCTTCAGCCTTGGCACGTGCTGGCTCCACTTCTTCGCCTTGGCCGAGGTCTGCGGTAAACGTCACAATTTCGCAGTTGTAGGTTTCTTGCAACCATTTAACAATCACTGAGGTATCTAAGCCACCAGAATAGGCTAGTACCACCTTTTTGATATCAGACATGAGGACTCCATTACGATAAAAACACGCTGCCATTGACGATAATGGCAACTGTGTGAAACAAAAACGGCACCATTGTACCTGTGAAAACGCCTTCGCGAAACGTTAGCCTGCATCCAATGTTATCTTCAGGTAGCATGTACGGCTTTAGCCCCCCTTCATGCCTAAGTTGGAGCTTTCATGGCAGAGAAACACCCCTCTTTAGCAACGCGCTTTCGTGGCTTTTTGCCCGTGGTAGTGGATGTGGAAACTGGCGGTTTTAATGCCAACACCGACGCCCTGCTAGAAATTGCTGCGGTGACATTAAAAATGGACCATAAAGGTTTTCTACATCTCGACCAAAGCGTGCATTATCACGTTGATCCTTTTGAAGGTGCCAACCTAGAACAGGCCGCCCTGGATTTTACTGGTATCGACCCATGGAACCCACTGCGTGGCGCCGTGCCCGAAGAAATGGCACTGCGTGGCGTGTTTGAAGTAGTGCGCAAAGCAGTGCGCAGCAACAACTGTAAACGCGCTATTTTGGTAGGCCACAATGCTTTTTTTGATCATGGCTTTGTGAAAGCAGCAGTGGCACGCACTGGCATTAAACGCGACCCCTTCCACCCTTTTTCTTGCTTTGACACAGCAAGCCTAGCTGGGTTAGCCCTTGGGCAAACCGTATTAGCCACTGCCTGTGAAATGGCAGGCATTCCTTTTGATCCCAACCAAGCGCACTCTGCCTTATACGACACAAAACGCACCGCTGAATTATTTTGCACCATCGTTAACCGTTGGCGTGAGTTAGGCGGTTGGCCGCCACCAGCCCCTAGTGATATGCCACCCACGTTAGCGCGCAACGACGGCAGCGTTTAACGCCGGCCAAAGGTAGCACGCTGCATCGCCTCTAAACGGCTGCGCGTGCGCCGAAATGGAAAGCGTAGCGCCCCTTTTTCATACAGCTTTTCTAGCGCCACTTCCGCATCTATGTACACTGGCACCTGCTGTTCGTAGCACTCATCCACCAAGGCAATAAAGCGGCGCACGCCGTTATCCTTCTGCGATAAAGCCTGCAAATGGCGGTCGCCTGCTGCCACCTGTGCGGCACCATCCTCGGTGCCGCGGGCAATGTATTGCGCCTGGGGCTGGGCGCTTAGGCACGGCACCTGCGACAACAAAATGCTGTGGTAACGCTCACACAGCCCAATGTAATCTGCCGCACTCCAATGGCCGTCACACAGGCTTTGATAACTGCACCATAACACGCCGTTACCTTCCCCTAATGCCACAAGCTCACGCGCACCAAGCGCCAGTGTTATGGGCTCGGCGGTTACACCGCTTAATTCAGCAAACAAGCTGGCAAAATGCTGCCCCTTCACCCAATAACGCTGCTGCGTAGGGGTGCCGTGCAAACGATGATCTTGGCCACCATCCAAGTGCACCGTCTGCATGTGCTGCTGTAATGCCTCGATAGCTGGCAACAAACGAGCGCGGTTAAACCCACCTTTGTAGAGGGCTTCTGGTGGTTCGTTGGAAGTGGCCACCAACACAAGCCCACGGGCAAACAATGCTTCTAGTAAGGGGCCTAACAGCATGGCATCGCCAATATCGCTTATAAAAAACTCATCAAAACACAGCACATCCACTTCACGTGCCAGTTCATTAGCCACTTGCTGCAACGGTGCTTTCGTGCCGGTTAAAGCAAACAAACGTTGGTGCAGCCAACGCATAAAATGGTGAAAATGCTGCCGCTTAGCGGGCACAGTTAAAGCATGGTAAAAACTATCCATGAGCCAAGTTTTGCCGCGCCCCACTGGGCCCCATAGGTATACGCCTTGGGTTAACTGTTCGGCTTCCACTTGCTCATAACAATGTTGTAATTGTTGCACTGCACGTTCCTGGGCGGCATCAGCCCAATAACCCTGTTGCAGCGCTGCTTGATATTGTTGCCATGGAGATAAAGGTGCAGGCATGGTGGCTCTCGCTAGGCCGTAATAACTTAATCACGGCATTAATAATGCCCATAGGCTAACTATTTTTGCCACAAAAACAAGGGCTTAACCAAGAAAAAAGCCCCTAACGCAAATTCTAGCGCTAAGGGCTTTACCGGCCACTGTTGCAGCTTACATTTGCTCTAGCAAATGCGCCGTGATCTCTTTCAGTGTGGTTAACCCGCCAGTTACCACATACCAAGCATTGGTATCAAGGTATAGCACCCGCCCCTCTTGAAAAGCTTGTGTAGAACTTAAAGCTGGATGAGCGGCTAGCGTTTTTTCAGCTGTGCGTGGCGCACCATTCAACGCGCCACGATCTAGCACAAGCAACCAGTTGGGTTCAGCATCTGCCACTGCCTGCACCGCCCGATCCATCTTTTGTTGGGCTTGCAATGCTTCTGGCGAACCAGGAGCAGGCCTTGTGGCAGGGGTTTGGCTAGGTGCCTGCGCAGGCAACACTGATGTTAAGCCACTCACTTCATACGCAAAGCCAAAACGATCACCTGGTGCATGGGGGATCACCCTATCGTTCACCACAAATAAGAAAGCAGCGGTTTTATCTTTGTTGTGCTGCGCCAGCTGAGCTACGTTATCTTCCACTTCGCGCACGGCCTGCTCTGCTTCACGCTGCTTATTAAACGCCTTACCCAAGGCAAGGTTATGTTGGCGAAAATGCTCCATGTAGGGTTCATCAAGGCGCATAATGGCTGTGGGCGCAATAGTGTTTAGCTTATCTATTTCGCCTTGTGAACGGCCACCAGCAAAAATTAGATCAGGCTGCAACGCACGCAGCACTTCATAGTCTGGTGCAAATAAAGTACCTGCATAAGTGCCTTGCTTAATTTCCTGCAAAGAACCCGTGTAAAGTTCGGCCGGCTGTGGCACACCACTTACCGCAATACCCAGCGTGTGCAAACTATCAATCACAGCAAGGTCGTATGCCACAATATTGCTTGGCGTTTCCTCCAACACAACACTTCCTTCACTATGTGATAACTCAAACGCAAAAGCCGGGGCGCCAACCAACACGGCCCCGCAGAACAACAACGAAGATAGAACACGCATACACTTCACCTTTTTAAATGAGAAAGATTCTCATTATAGTTTGGCTTTATTACTTGTCTAGCTTTATTGCGCAATAAAAAGGGCAGCTAAAGCTGCCCTATTCCTCATTGCCTGTATCTGCTGTTCAGTTAATAGCCTCTAAGCTGTGCATCGGTGCTTTACGCACGGGCGCGCCATCGGCCACATAATAATCCGCTGTACTCTTGGGCAAGGGCTCGCGGCCACGTATATGATCCGCAATTTTTTCACCGATCATAATGGTGGTGGCATTCAGGTTGCCCGTAATAATGAGCGGCATAATGGAGGCATCCACCACGCGCAACCCCTCAAGGCCATACACTCGGCCTTTGCCGTCTACCACTGCCATGTCATCGTCGGCGCTGCCCATTTTGCAGGTGCCGCAAGGGTGGAAGGCGGTTTCCGCATTATTGCGCACGAACTCATCGAGCTCCGCATCGGTTTGCACCTCAGGGCCTGGGCTAATTTCACGGCCACGGTATTTTTCTAGCGCTGGTTGGTGGGCAATTTCACGCGTAATACGGATAGCATCGCGGAATTCCTGCCAATCCTGCTCGGTGGACATATAGTTAAACAAGATCGCTGGATCTTGGCGTGGATCCGTGGATTTAATACGCACGTGGCCACGGCTGGGTGAGCGCATGGAGCCCACATGGAATTGAAAGCCATGGGCATCCACTGCGTTTTTACCATTGTAGCTCACCGCCACGGGCAAGCAGTGGTACTGAATGTTTGGCCACGCAAATTCATCACGGGTGCGGATAAACCCGCCCGCTTCAAACTGGTTGCTCGCGCCAATACCGGTGCCTAAAAACAACCACTCTGCACCAATTTGGGGCTGGTTCCACCATTTGAGCGATGGGTACAGGGAAACAGGTTCTTTACACTCATACTGAATGTACATTTCAAGGTGGTCTTGCAGGTTTTCACCCACGCCGGGCAAGGGGTGCACCACAGGAATGTCAAACTCCTGCAGCAACTCAGGGTTACCCACGCCGGAGCGTTGCAGAATTTGTGGCGAGGCAATGGCGCCCGCGCACAACAAAACTTCTTGCTTGGCTTTGGCCAGCTGTATGTCGTTGCTTTTGCCTTTTAGGTATTCAACACCCACCGCGCGTTTGCCCTCAAACACAATGCGATCTGTGGTGGCATGAGTAATGATGGTGAGGTTGTCGCGCCCTTTGGCTTGATCTAAATAGCCACGCGCCGTGCTAGAACGACGGCCACGTGGGGTGACCGTTCTATCCATGGGGCCAAAGCCCTCTTGCTGATAACCATTGAGGTCATCCGTGCGTGGGTAGCCCGCTTGCTCACCCGCTTGGATCATGGCTTCAAACAGTTCGTTGTTGCCTTCTTTTGGCGTGCACACGCTCACAGGGCCGCTATCACCATGGTAATCGTTGGCGCCTGTGTCGCGGGTTTCTGATTTACGGAAATACGGCAAGCAATCGTGATAGGTCCAATCCTCAAGGCCGGGGGTTTCTGCCCAGCTATCAAAATCCAGTGCATTACCACGGATATAGCACATGCCGTTAATCAGCGATGAGCCACCTAGCCCTTTGCCGCGGCCACACTCCATGCGGCGGTTGTTCATATGCGGCTCGGGCTCGGTTTCATAGGCCCAGTTATAAGTGGTGCCTTGCAATGGGAAAGCTAACGCCGCTGGCATTTGTGTGCGGAAATCTAACCGGTAATCGGGGCCGCCTGCTTCGAGCAGCAATACTGTGGTGTTTTTATCTTCTGTAAGGCGCGTGGCCAAGGCGTTACCCGCCGAGCCCGCACCGATAATAATGTAATCAAACTGCATAATGCTCACCTCTAACCTAGAGTGATACAACGCTCACGGCGTTGTGTGAAAAGGCCACTACCATGCAGCGAGTGCACAATAACCATACACTCGCTGTAGCCACGCTAGAAAACAGATGCAAATTCGCCCAGCTCGATTAACACCGATTTCACTTGGGTGTAGTTTTCTAACGTCATCACGCCATTTTCACGGCCCACACCCGATTGCTTGTACCCTCCCACAGGCATTTCGGCGGGCGATTCGCCCCAGCTGTTAACCCAGCAGATGCCAGCCTCAAGCTGGTGAATCACGCGGTGGGCACGCTTCACATCTTGCGTTACTAAACCTGCCGCTAACCCATAGATGCTGTTGTTAGCACGCTCTATCACTTCGGCTTCGGTATCGTAGGTGAGTATGCTCATCACGGGCCCAAAAATTTCTTCTTGCACAAGGGTCATCTCATCCGTGCAATCGGTGAATACCGTGGGCGCCACCCAGGCACCATTCGCAAACTCGGCACCCTCTAAGGCACCGCCGCCACATAACACGGTAGCGCCTTCTTCTTTGCCCTTTTCAATGTAACGCAAGACGTTATCGCGGTGGGCGAAGCTCACCATGGGGCCAAAGTTCGTGTCTTCGGCAAACACATCGCCGGCGCGGATGCGCTTTACACGCTCCACAATTTTTTCTTCAAACGCGGTTTTTAAGGCCGTGGGCACAAACACGCGCGTGCCATTGGTGCACACCTGCCCTGAGCTGTAGAAGTTGGCCATCATGGCCACATCAGCCGCCATATCAAGATCCGCATCGTCGAAAATAATCAGCGCCGATTTGCCTCCTAGCTCCATGGTCACGTCTTTCAAACTGGCGCGGGCGGCATTGCTCATCACAGCTTTCCCCGTGGGCACCCCACCGGTGAAGGAAATTTTTGCGATGCCGGGGTGCTCGGTGAGCGCTTGGCCTACATCAGCACCAAAGCCTGGCAGCACGTTAAACACGCCATCGGGCACGCCCGCTGCGGTGTAAATTTCCGCCAGCTTTAGGGCGGTTAAAGGCGTCACTTCGCTGGGTTTAAAAATCACGGCATTGCCGGCTGCCAACGCAGGGGCCGATTTCCACAGGGCGATTTGAATGGGATAGTTCCAGGCACCAATGGCCCCCACCACGCCTAAAGGCTCGCGGCGGGTATACACAAAAGCGGATTCACGCAAGGGGATTTGAGTGCCTTCGAGGGCAGGAATTAAGCCCGCGTAGTATTCCAATACGTCGGCACCGGTTTCGATATCCACACTGGCGGTTTCAGAAAGGGGTTTACCCGTATTTAGGGTTTCTAATTCTGCTAGCTCTTGGTTGCGTTCGCGCAATATCTCCACCGCACGGCGCAAAATACGCGAGCGTTCCATGGCTGTTTTGGCGGCCCACACACGCTGGCCTTTTGCTGCAGCGGCCACCGCCGCATCCACATCGGCTTTGTTGGCAGCATGCACCGTGGCCAAGGCCTCGCCATTAGCAGGGTTAATAGGTGTGAAGGTTTCACCACTCAGGCTGCTCACATAGCCGCCGTTAATATAAAGCTTGTGCTCTAAACGTTGTGACATGCTAACTCCTTAAGGTCGCGTTAACTGCTGCTGAATAAATGCCGCAGTAATAATTTTGGCTTTTGCCACATCAAAAGGTTCGCCACTTAATGCGCCACGCAGCCACAAGCCATCGATCATGGCAGTGAGCCCGTAACCGGCTAAGCGTGCCTGCTCCACGGGCAGTTCTTTTTTAAACTCGTGAATAATAGTGGATAACAAACGCTTGTTACTGGCGCGCTGCAACCGAAACAACAAAGGGTGATGCAAGCTGCTGCTCCAGAACGCCAACCACGCCTTCATGGCGGCACTGCTCGTTTGCAGCTCATCGAAATTACCCGCAACAATGGCCAGTAAACGGGTTTCAGCATCTGCACCTGGCAAAGCTTGTAAACGGCTAAGCACCGCATCGCGCAACTGGTAAGTAATGTCGCGCATGGTGGCTTCGAGCAAGCCGTTCTTATCTTTAAAGTAATGGCTAATGATTCCGGTGGACACATCGGCCCGGCGTGCGATCTCCATGATAGTGGCATCCTGCAGGCCCACCTCATCAATCGCACTAAGGGTGGCATCTATAAGCTGGCGCCTGCGGCGTAACTGTATGCGTGATGCTGTCATTTTCGTATCTCGGCAAGTTTCAACAAGCACCATTAAAGCATTTATTGATTGAACGTTCAATATATTTATGCCTTAATAATAAGGGCCATGCGCTCTCGGTTGGCTCGTTCTGGCATTACCCTCTATGCTGAGCACCACAAACAAGCGCTGTATTTTTGTGATAAATAAGAGGTCATCATGTCTGAACCCATTCCCACGGATCAGGAAAAAGACAAAATAAATTCCGTAGTTTTCTATGTCTCTGCAGGTTTAATTCTATCCTTCTCGTTAGCCACCATCTTTTTTAACGAACTCTCCGCCAACGTTATCAACGCTGTATTAGGTTGGGTATCCACCACCTTCGGCTCTTATTACATGCTTGCGGCAACACTTTATATTGTGTTTGTTATTTTCATTGCCGCATCCCGTTTCGGCGATATTAAGTTAGGGCCAGAACACTCCAAACCTGAATTTAGTTTACTTACCTGGGCTGCCATGCTGTTTGCGGCAGGCATTGGTATCGACCTCATGTTTTTCTCTGTGGCTGAACCCATTACTCAGTACATGCACCCACCCGTGGGCGACGGGCAAACCCTTGATGCTGCACGCCAAGCCACAGTGTGGGCACTGTTTCACTATGGCCTAACCGGTTGGTCCATGTATGCGTTAATGGGTATTGCTTTAGGTTATTTTGCCTATCGCTACAACCTGCCTCTCACCATCCGTTCTGCGCTGTACCCTATTTTTGGCCAACGCATTAATGGCCCCATTGGCCATACGGTGGATATTGCTGCTGTTATTGGCACCATTTTTGGTATTGCCACCACGCTTGGTATTGGCGTGGTGCAGCTAAATTATGGGCTAAACGTGTTGTTTGATCTTCCCGATTCCCTCGGCACTAAAATTGGGCTGATTGTGCTATCTGTGGTGATGGCCACTTTATCGGTAACCTCTGGTGTGGATCGCGGCATTCGTTTTTTGTCCGAGCTCAACGTGTTTCTTGCATTTTTGCTTATTATTTTCGTGCTTGTAATGAGCGACACCACTTTCCTATTAAACGCTCTGGTGCAGAACATTGGCGATTACATCAGCCGCTTCACTGATATGACGCTCAACACCTTTGCTTTTGAACGGCCATTGCCCACCGATGGCCCCGACCACCCAGGCCATGCTATTGCCGACTGGATGAACGGCTGGACGCTGTTTTTCTGGGCTTGGTGGGTGGCATGGGCGCCGTTCGTGGGCTTATTCTTAGCACGCATCTCACGTGGGCGCACCATCCGCCAGTTCGTGCTGGGAACCCTAATCATTCCTTTCACGTTCACCTTATTTTGGTTGTCGATTTTCGGCAACGCTGCGCTGTTTGAGGTGCTCAGCGGCAACATCGAATTTGCCGAAACGGCAGTTGCATACCCTGAACGTGGTTTCTATAGCCTCTTGGCCCAGTATCCTTTCTTCACGCTAAGCGCATCAGTGGCCACTATTACTGGCTTGTTATTCTACGTTACCTCAGCAGATTCAGGTTCATTAGTGCTTGGTAATTTCACCACTGAACTAAAAGATGCTAACAGCGACGCCCCAAACTGGGTGCGCATATTCTGGTCGGTGGTAATCGGCCTACTTACCGTTGGCATGCTGATGACCAACGGTGTGGAAGCCTTGCAAAACACCACTGTGATTATGGGCCTCCCTTTTAGTTTTGTAATTTTCTTTATTATGGCCGGGTTATTTAAATCGCTTAAGGTGGAAGATTATCGCCGTAAAAGCGGCAGCATCGACACCGCCCCACGCCAAGTGAGCCCGCAAGAACGCACCAACTGGAAACGCCGTTTGTCGCGCCTAATGAACTACCCTGGTTTTGGCCACACCAAACGCATTTTAGAGCAAGTGTGCTTGCCCGCAATGACAGAGGTGGCCGAAGAATTACGCAAACAATCAGCTAACGTAAACTTCTCCCATCACAAAGATAGCAGCAACGAAGATGAGCTAGGCCATTTAGAACTCATTATTGACCTTGATGATGAACAGGACTTCGTCTACCAAATTTGGCCAATTCGCTACCCTATCCCTTCATTCAGCTATCGTGCACGCCGCGGTAAATCCACCTATTTTCGTTTAGAAACTTACTTGCTCGCTGGCAGCCAAGATAACAACCTCATCGACTACACAAAAGAGCAAGTGATCGCCGATATTCTTGATGAATACGAACGCCACATGCACTTTCTCCACTTACACCGTGAGGCTCCAGGTAGCACTATCACCTTCCCCCACGAATAACCTGCCTGCAGGCCGCCGCTGCGGCCTGCCCCCCCTAGCTCATAACTAAGCTGTAAAGATTTATGTTTTTTACTGCAACAGCCACCATAAGTGGTTGATATATATTAATCACAGTGCTACTTTTTCACCCTGCATCTTCTTCTCAAGCAGGCCACTGGATAGTCATCATGAACATAAAAGAACTCATTCAACGCAACCACTCTTGGGCCGATCACGTGGCCGCCACCAACCCAGATTTTTTCCCCAAGCTTGCTGCACAGCAAAAACCAGAAATTCTCTGGATCGGTTGCTCCGATAGCCGTGTACCCGCCAACCAAGTGCTCGACATGGACCCAGGCGAAGTGTTTGTACACCGCAATGTGTCCAACCTCATTATTCATAGCGATATGAACATGCTATCTACTGTGCAATTTGCGGTGGAGGCACTGAAGGTGAAACATATTATGATCGTGGGCCATTACGGCTGTGGTGGGGTGCAAACTGCGTTAAACAACAACGACAACGGCTTAATCGATAACTGGCTTCTCGACATTAAAGACACCATTCATCAACACCAAGATGAGCTTGATTTACTGGCCACAGAAGAAGAAAAAGTAGACCGCATTTGCGAACTCAATGTGATTAAGCAAGTAGGCAACATGTGCCACACCCGCACTGTCCAGCATGCATGGAACCGTGGCCAACAGCTTGCTGTGCACGGCCTGTGCTACGGTTTGCACGATGGTAAAGTGAAAGACCTAAATGTCACAGTGGACGGAACGGACAAAGTGAAAAAGCTCTACCGCATTTTGGTATAAAGCAGCAAAAACAAAAGGGCCGATTACGCAAGTAACCGGCCCTTTGTAGTGGTTAAATTTAGAAGCGATAAAAACCGCCGAGAGTATAAAGGTTAGACTTATATCCTAGCGTATCTGATTTACCCGCTAAGTCCTTGTGGTCAGTGAAGAACCGTTCTACTTCAAACACCACGCCAAAATTATTACTAAAGCTGTGGTTAAAACCTAACCCAAGAGACAAACTCAAGCCGGTATTGCTTTTGGATGCATAAGCATTGTCGCTCTTACCCTTAATTTTAGTAGAAGCAACACCCGCACCCGCTTTAGCAAAAATTTCACTACGGCTATCAGTAAACGGCTGTTTTAGTAAGCCTTCCACATAAAGGCCACGCATTTCTTGTGTTAGCTCAGTGCCCTGCGTGCGCTCCTTTAATTTCAACGCATCCATTTCAATTAAGCTAGCACGCACATCTAAGTAAGGCATTACTTCCATGCCCACAAAGAGTTTACCAGCGACTGCACGACGATGGCTTTTTACTACGCCCGCTTGGTTAAAATTATTGGCGAAACCGCCCTGGTTTGCGCTTTTCTCTAAATGATTAGAAAACGAGCTTCCTACACTGATGCCCACATAATTTTTGGCATCATTAGCTACCGCTGTTAATGGTAAAAAGGCAACCCCTGCCGCGAAAGAAACGATTAAGGCTCTTTTCACGTTATCCCCCTAAAAATAAAATATACGTCTTAACTGTGGCACAACCTAAGGTAAGCAACAGCGCCTAACCCCCGCGCTATTCCCCTTGCCGTATAAGGCTGTTCAACACAAAGTAAATTACTGCAAACCGATTGAGTATAGGCTAAAGCGCCTAATACCATCAAGCCATCAAGGTATTAACAATTTAGCAGCTTAATTAATTTCCCTCGTTATCTTTATTGAGCGTCGCCGTTAAACGTTCCTGGTCAAAATACAAATGCATATTCTGCACATCAGGCCATGGTTTACTTACCTTATTCGAAACCGCATCGAAACGTTCTACTTTAGTAAACAAACCTTGTTGCCCCAGTGCTTTTTGTTGCTCCGTGTTATTAGTGGCACTGGCCAACAGCTCCTGTACATGCCCTTGCTCCACACGCAGCACAAAGATAAAACGAACCATAACCCCTAAAGAAAAACATACAACAACCACGGCGGGCAGCACCCTGGTTTTATTCAACCAATCGAGCGCTTACATTTACTTACTTTTCTCCGCAGGTTATTAGGCTGCCCACAGCATACTGCCCGCGCTAAGTTTTGCTGTGCTCCAAGCAAAAAAAATGCCCACTACACAGCAGGCATTGATGATGCGTTAAGGAAATTATCTTTTTACCACTAAGGTTTTTGCCACTTTATCGTGCAGGCATTGCTGCTGGTTATTAAAAGCCGCCATAATAAACCCCCAACCCAGCAATAAGGCACCAGGGAACTTCAACCAAAAACGCACATTTGCCTTACCAGGCCCAATGCGTTGGCCTTGTTCATCAATAACTTTTAACCCCATTAACCGCTTACCAATGCTCGCTTGCCAGCGCGACATTTCCATATTGGTAAACCACAGCCAAGGAAACAGCACCAATACCAGAGCCCCCATGGCCTCGGCATTGTGTGCCGCCCCGGCGTGCATATCATTACTGGCAACCATTACCCCCAAGGCGATGGCAATAGGCGATAACGCCACAACACCAATACCCAAACACAAAGCAAGATCGATCAACGCTGCCACACAGCGGCGGCCAAGCCCGGCCAGTTCATAAGTTGGTTGTGCTGCTAACATAATGGCTCCACTGCTTATCAGGGTGATAAAGGTAATTTAACCGTATTAAACCTACAACACGCATTGATCAATATTAATTGCTAAGGTTTTCAACTGGTTTTTCGCCATCTTTACCAAGAACAAAGCGGCATTGGCGCTTTTACTTATGCTTTGGGACAATAGCCAACCAAACTGGTTTGCTAACACACAAAGGAGAACGAAATGTCTTTTTACGTTTATCTATCAGGTGAGATTCATACCCACTGGCGCGATGAAATTATCCAAGGTGCGAAAGACGCCGGCCTTGATGTGGTTTTTACTAGCCCTGTCACCGATCACGATGCAAGTGATGCAGCTGGTGATATGCTCGGTGAAGAAACAGGCTTCTGGCGCGACCACCAGTCATCTAAAATAAACGCCATCCGCACACAAACGATGATTGAGCAAGCCGACCTCGTGGTAGTACGTTTTGGTGACAAATACAAACAATGGAACGCAGCTTTTGATGCCGGTTATTGTGCAGCGCTCGATAAGCCTTACATCACCTTACATGCAGAAGATATTGTGCACCCACTAAAAGAAGTTGATGCTAACGCCAAAGCATGGTGCACCACAACGCAACAAGTGGTAGAAATCCTGCAATACGTATTACGCAACAACTAAACGGCACTATGCCGCCGCGCTCTTAACGGCGCGGCAATACCTGCTCTGGGTTTACCGCTTGGCCATCGCGGCGTATTTCAAAATGTAGCGCTACAGAAGACGTGCCCGTAGCCCCCATGGTGGCAATGCGCTCGCCCGCCCTCACTTGCTGCCCTTCTTTAACTAACAACGTATCGTTGTGGCCATAAGCCGATAACCAACGATCATTATGCTTTACTATCAGCAGGTTGCCGTACCCCGTTAGCCCACTGCCCCGATACACCACTGTACCCGCCGCTGCTGCATGCACAGGATCACCCAGTTTACCTGCCAGCAGTAAACCGCGGCGATCTTTCGCTGTGGAGAAACCCTGCAACACTTTACCTGGCACAGGCCAACGCCATGCTACATCACTGGTAATAGGAGGATTAGAAGGCGGCGTTGCCTCTGCTACACGCTGGCTAGCCACAGTGGGCTTGCTCGCTGTTTTAGGCGCTGTTGTGGGTTTGCTCGCCGTTTTTTCACCCTCAGTTGGACGTGTAGTGCGAGTGCTTTGTTTGGGTTGCGCCGGTTTCGTTGCAGGTGGTGTAGTGGCTGGCCGGCTAGCCACTGCGGTAGTGCGGCGGTTTTTCTGATCAAAACGAATTTGCTGCCCAGGATAAATAGTAAAGGGCGAAGCAATATTATTGGCTGCAGCAAGATCACGATAATCCCAGCCATAACGCCACGCAATGGAATGCAAAGTATCGCCTTCGCGCACCACGTGTGCACCAGTACTCCTACCAGGCTGGCTAGTTTGCCCTATCCCCCCCCGCGAGGATTTACTTTTGGTTTGGTAATCGTACACGGGAACATTGGTTGTGCCGCAGCTTGCGCTGGCCACCGCCAAAACGGCAACAAGGAGGACATTAACTGGCTTCACGGTATGCACCTTCTATTTCGTTTTACTACGGTGGCCTTCGCCGAGGAAAAACACTGCCACCAGCCCCACTGCAAAAGCTAACATGGCCATGCCTAGTTGTGCGGGCTCACCGGTGTGGGCCGCATATTCAGCGGGATACATAAGCACATCAGCTGCGTTGTCGGAGGTTATTTTCCACGGCCATAATTTCACCAACGAACCTAACATAACACCGGCGGCGGCGGCCATCACAAAGGAGTAATAGTGCGCTAACAGCCATTTCAACAACTGCACAAAGGCCAACGCCCCCACTGCACAACCGAGGATAAAGGCACTCACATCTAGCACCTGCATATTGCTCAGCGCATCTAACACAGGTTCGTACATGCCTAGCAATAGCAAAATAAAACTGCCCGAAATGCCAGGCAATAACATGGCGCAAATGGCTAATGCACCGGCAACAAAGAATAATAAAGGCGATAGGCCAAGCGTATACAAACCTGGTAGGCCACTTAACCACATGCTGAGGATGCTGCCTAATAAAGCCGCCCACCACACATGCAAGCGTTTATCTGGCAAGGGCCGCCACACTACCACCGTACCCATAAGAATAAGGCCACAAAAAAAAGCCCATAGGGGAATAGCAGCATTGGCTAAAAACCAGCGAATTATAAACACCGAAGGAATAATGCTGGTCACCATACCTGCGAGCAATAACAGCAAAAAAGTTAAATTTGCCTGCTGCCACACAGCCCGCAAACCCTGTTGGCGCCACGTGGTAATTAAACGTGGATGCAAATTACCCAAGGTGCGAATGAGCTCTGCATAAATGCCCGTAATCAGCGCCAAAGTGCCGCTAGATACACCAGGGATAGTTTCCACCGCCCCCATGGCCAAGCCACGCCAATACAGGCCCCATTTTGTGTGCATTTATTCTACTCCACGCCGAAAAGGGACAAACCGTACGGCTTCTAAACGTTGTACCTGCAGCTCGTTAGCCTTGCGATCAATCACTGTAAGCCACTGCTCATCGCCACCCACAGGCAGCACAAGGCGCCCATCGTCGGCGAGCTGATCAAGCAACTCTTCGGGCACCTTGCTTGGCGCACAGGCTGCTAAAATAGCATCAAACGGCCCCTGCTCTGGCCAACCAAATGCGCCATCCGCATACCTAAATTTTACTTTGCGCAGCCCCAACTCGCGCAAGCGCACTTTAGCCGCATCTTGCAATGGCTTAACACGTTCAACAGAAAACACTTCTATACCCAAGGCAGCTAAAATAGCGGTTTGATAGCCACAACCCGTGCCAACCTCTAATACTTTACTTGGCATTTTGTTAGCAATAAGAAGCTCTGTCATACGCGCTACCACCCAAGGCTGGGAAATAGTTTGCTCGTAACCAATAGGCAAAGCAGTATCGTCATATGCTTGGTGTGCTAATGCTTCGTCCACGAAAATATGGCGTGGCATTTTTTGCATGATAGCAAGCACCCGCTCATCAGTAATGCCTTGTTCACGCAAGCGGTTTACCATGCGCTCACGAGTGCGCGGCGACGTCATGCCCACGCCGACAAATTTTTGTGCATCCCACATTTCCTGTCCTTCTTACTCTGTGTCAGAAGCTTCCCTAGGCGGCGTTTGCCACTCGCCCAATTCTGCCAATACGGTGGTGGCAAATGCACCCGTAGGCAGCGTCATGGAAATTTTCCAATCATTATCGTTAAGCTGTTGCCAGGCCAACCCAGCCACCGGCAAGCGCAGTGCGCGGCGGGCGGCCGTTACCTTCTGTGCTGCTAAAGCAGCAATAAGGGCCTGCTGAGGGGCTAACACACTGTTCTCTAAAGCAGCACACAAACCCGTGGGCTGCATGCCATCAGCCCCCACCAAGGGGCCCGTTGGATGCACTTCGCCTGCTGCAATGCGTGCTGCACTGGTAGTATCCTCATCGGCAGAAAATAAGCCTCGGCTCGCTAGGGGCTGCAATACATCGCCTGCAAGCAGCTGGTTCCAATTTCCTTGGCGAACCCGTTCTGCGAGCACTAAATTAAACAATTCACTACGCACGGCAGATAGCCATAAACCACGCATTTTTCTGTTTGGCTCTTTTGGCCGTTGCCCTTCTTCAGGCAGTAGCCATGCAGTAGCACGGGCCACATTCTGCCGGGCACGGCCAAACCGCTGTTCACCAAAATAATTAGGCACGCCCTGCTGTTGCATTTGCAGCAACCGTTGTACGGCTGCTTGCGCATCGCCTTGCACTTGGCGTGCATGCAATACGAAATGATTAGCGATATGTGTGCCGCGATTGAGTTTGCGCCCATGGCGCACCTGCTCTAACACAGCAATGCCTTCAGGCAGCTCACGCAACGATGGATCATCCATGCCTGGTAAGTGCAAACTAAACCATTGTTCAGTTACTGCTTGGCGATCTTTCAGGCCACTAAAACCCACCGCACGCAATGGCAGCCCAGCTGCTTTAGCTAGCACCTGCGCCACATCCATGGTGTTCCACAAACGTTTGCGCACGCGCAACCATAAATGCTCGCCCCCACCACCCGGCACAAAACTTAATTGCTCCGCCACAGAAAAATCCTCGGGCGTGCTACGCAGATAGCCTGTTAGCAGCGCTGGGCCATAGGCACGTGGCAAGCTCATGCTATGCGCTCCACTAACACCGAAGCGAGTGCAGCAATGCCCTCTTCACGGCCAACAAAGCCAAGTTTTTCTGTGGTGGTGGCTTTCACCGAGATAGCAGCCACAGAACAGCCTAATAATTCGCTAATACGCGCACGAATCGCTTGAATATGTGGTGCCAACTTAGGCTGTTCGGCTAACACGGTTAAATCGACATTTGCCAGCTGATAGCCCGCTTCCTGCACCTTGGCATAGGCGGCTTGCAGCAACTGGCCTGAATCGGCCCCTTGCCATTGAGCATCGCTATCAGGAAACCAAAAGCCTATATCGCCTAACGCCACAGCGCCCAATAAAGCATCTGTTAATGCATGCAGCAACACATCGCCATCCGAATGGGCAACAAACCCCCGATGAAAGGGGATGCGCACACCGCCTATCATTAAACCGTCGCCTGCACCAAAAGCATGCACATCATAACCTTGCCCAATTCGTATCGCCGGCATTATTGCTGTTCCTGTGTTTGTTGCTGAAGAAAAAATTCCGCCAAGGCCAAATCCTCTGGCCAAGTAATCTTAATGTTATCACTGCGCCCGCGCACCACGTGGGGCTGTGCTTGCATAAATTCCATCGCCGAAGCTTCATCGGTAACCCCATGGCCAGCAGCTAACGCCTGCTCTAAGGCATGTGCCAAGCGCTGCAAAGGGAAAAACTGTGGGGTAAAAGCACGCCAAATTTGCTCACGTGGCAGCGTAGCGGTAATACCACTATCTACCACTTGTTTTAGCGTATCTGCTACGGGTACGGCCAAAATAGCCCCATCCACCGCTGTGCTGGCTAACAAGGCATCAATGTCATCTGCATGCACACATGGCCTTGCCATATCATGCACCAGCACCCACGCATCAGCAGGTGCCTGAGCAAGCAAGTAGCGCAGCCCGTTGAGCACCGTTTGTGCACGTTCGCCACCACCTTGCACAGTTATTACGCGTTCATGTTGTGCCACTGGCAATGTGGGCCAAATAGGATCTTCTGCGCTCACGGCCACCACCACCTTTTCCACAGCAGGATGCTGCAGCAAGCGTGCAATGGTGTGCTCGGCAACGGTCTTATTTTGTAGGGTTAAATACTGTTTTGGGTGCCTTGCACCCATGCGCGCACCTACGCCGGCACCTGGCACCAACGCAAACACGCGCCGTGTCATTTCTTTTGCTGGCCTGTGGTTGGCATATTAGGGAGCTCTGGCACGAGATAAAAAACTTCATCTTTCTTGATCATGCCTAAATCGCGGCGGGCAATTTCTTCGATACTGTTTTTGGCGTTTTTCAAATCAGCCACATCGGCTGCCATAAGGCGGTTGCGCGCCCTTAACTCGGCGTTTTGCTCTTCTAATGCAGTAATTTGCTGCTGCAGGTGCAAGCGATGGCGCCAACTGCCCTCGCCTATCCATAGGCGATACTGAAATAAAAGCAGCAACACAATTAGAAAAACGCTAAGAATGGTGCGTGGCATGTTATTTTCGCATTAAAAAAACCAATAGAAACAGGGGCTAGTTGCAGCCCCTGAGTAGCAGAAATGGCTTAGCACTTCTTTAACCAGCGCGCGAATTCATCACGGCCATGGTAAGCAGCACGCCCCATCTCCTGCTCAATGCGGATTAAGCGGTTATATTTTGCCACACGGTCGGAGCGGCATAAGGAACCCGTTTTAATCTGCCCCGCAGCGGTGGCCACAGCTAAGTCTGCAATAGTGGTATCCGCTGTTTCACCCGACCGGTGCGAGATCACCGCGGTGTAGCCCGCATCGTGCGCCATGTTAATAGCGTTTAAAGTTTCTGTGAGCGTGCCAATTTGGTTAAATTTAATAAGGATTGAGTTAGCAATTTTTTCATCGATACCGCGCTGTAAAATAGCAGTGTTGGTTACGAACAAATCATCACCCACAAGCTGTACGCGCTCGCCAAGGCGTTCGGTGAGTAACTTCCAGCCTGCCCAATCGTCCTCGTGCAAACCATCTTCAATGGAAATGATGGGATAACGATCACACAGCTCGGCAAGGTAATCCACAAACTCTGCCGCAGTTAGGCTACGCCCTTCACCTGCTAATTCGTATTTGCCATCCTGGTAAAATTCGGAAGCAGCACAATCTAGCGCCAGGGTAATATCATCGCCTAAGGTGTAACCCGCACGCGCCACAGCTTCGGCAATAGCTTCTAGGGCAGCTTCGTTAGACGGCAAGTTGGGTGCAAAACCACCCTCATCACCCACAGCTGTGTTGAGGCCGCGCCCTTGCAGCACTTCACGCAGAGCATGGAAAATTTCTGCGCCATAGCGAATGGCATCCGCCATGGTTTTCGCCCCCACAGGCTGGATCATGAACTCTTGGATATCCACGTTGTTATCCGCGTGCTCGCCGCCGTTAATGATATTCATCATGGGCACTGGCAAGCTGAAGGGCGCTGCATCCTCTTGAAGGCTTGCAATGTAAGCGTACAAGGGCATGCCCTCGTACGCGGCCGCAGCTTTAGCTGCTGCTAATGACACCGCTAAAATAGCGTTAGCACCTAAACGGCTTTTGGTGTCGGTGCCATCCAAATCAATCATTAATTGATCCAGTTTTGCTTGTTCACGCACATCGCGATCGAGCAACAATTCGCGGATTTCTGAGTTAACAAAACCCACCGCTTTCAGTACACCTTTGCCACCGTAGCGCTGTTTATCACCGTCGCGTAGTTCTAATGCTTCACGGGCACCCGTGGACGCGCCACTAGGGGCACAAGCAGAGCCCATCACTCCCGAAGCGAGGATAACATCTGCCTCCACCGTGGGGTTACCGCGGGAATCAATAATCTCACGCGCTTTAATATCAGTATAGTTGGCATAATGTTGCCTCCGAACTTATGCAGCCTTATTAAGGGTTAACTATTTCAGGCAAGGACTTTGCTAACTCATCCACTGCCTTCATTTGTGCTAAAAAGGGTTTTAGTTGCTCTAAGCGCAGGTCGCAAGGGCCATCGCAAAGGGCGTTATCTGGGTCGGGGTGGGCTTCTAAAAACAACCCCGCAAGGCCCTGAATCATACCTGCACGGGCTAAATCTGCCACCTGATGGCGGCGCCCATCAGCCGAATCACTACGGCCGCCCGGCATTTGTAGGGCATGGGTAACATCAAAAAACACAGGGTAACCAAAGGCTTTCATGATGCCAAAGCCCAGCATATCTACCACAAGGTTGTTGTAGCCAAAACTCGAACCACGCTCACAAATAATCAGTTGGTTGTTACCTGCTTCTTCGCACTTATGCAAAATATGGCCAACTTCGTGGGGCGCAATAAACTGCGGCTTTTTAATATTGATGATGCTATCGGTGGCTGCCAGCGCGGCAACTAAATCCGTTTGCCGGGCTAAGAAGGCCGGTAGCTGCAGCACGTCTGCCACTTCTGCAGCAGGCGCTGCTTGTGCAGGCTCGTGCACATCGGTAAGCACGGGGCATGAAAATGTGTGCTTTATCTCTTCTAAAATGCGCAAGCCTTCATCTAAACCAGGGCCACGAAACGAAGCCAAGGAAGAGCGGTTCGCCTTATCAAACGAGGCCTTAAACACCCAAGGAATGCCGAGCTTTTCTGTTACTTCTGCATAGTGCTCTGCCACTTGCAGTGCTAAATCACGTGATTCGATCACGTTCATGCCGCCAAACAGCACGAAGGGATGCTCATTACCAATGGGTATTGCACCAAGTTGGATCGTTTTTTGTGTTGTTGTCATGCTTTAACCTTCTTAAACCTCTTGCGCACGGCGCGCTAGAGCGGCTTGCACGTAGCTCGTAAATAAACCATGGCCGTCACGAGGCGTGGAAGTAAATTCAGGGTGGAATTGGCAACCTAGATACCAAGGGTGGTCCGCCATTTCAACCACCTCCACAAGGTTACCTTCTTCTGAGCGCCCGGTCACCACAAGCCCTGCTTCAGCAAGTTGTGGCACATAGGCTTCATTAATTTCATAGCGGTGGCGATGACGCTCGTAAATACGCTCTGTACCATAGCACTGCGCCACGCGGGAATTCGGCGCCAACACACTATATTGTGCACCTAAGCGCATCACGCCAGGCTCGCCAGTTATGGGATCGGTTTCGGGCAGCACATCAACCACCGGATGAGGGGTGTTAGGGCTAAATTCCGTGGAGTGCGCCTCAGCATGGCCCACCACATTACGCGCCACGTCGATCACAGCCACCTGCATCCCTAGGCAAATGCCTAGGAAAGGCACTTTCTGCTCACGGGCAAACTGTGCAGCTAGCACTTTACCTTCCGTGCCACGATCGCCAAAACCACCAGGCACAATAATGCCATCTAGGCCGTGCAAAGACGCTGTCCCTTTCTGCTCAAGAGATTCTGCATCAATATAGCGCACATTCACTTTTGAGTGCGTAGCAATACCTGCGTGGATCAACGCTTCGTTAAGGGATTTATATGCGTCGGCAAGGCTAACATACTTGCCCACCACACCCACATCCACTTCCTGCTTGGGGTGTAGTTGTGCGTCCACCACCCTATCCCATTCGGATAAATCGGGGGCGCGGCACTCTAGCCCTAAACGCTCCACCACATAGCCATCCATGCCTTGCTCATGCAGCACACGCGGCACTTGGTAAATGGTTTCACAATCAGGCGTGCTAATTACTGCACGGGTTTCTACGTTGGTAAACAAAGCAATTTTTTCCCGCGCACTATCGGGCACGGTTTGGTCGGCACGGCACACGAGCATATCGGGTTGCAAGCCAATGGAACGTAACTCTTTTACAGAGTGCTGGGTTGGTTTTGTTTTAATTTCGCCAGCAGAGGCAATCCAAGGCACTAACGTAAGGTGCACAAGCAAGGTATTTTGCAAACCTTTTTCGATACGCAGTTGGCGCACCGCTTCTAAGAACGGCAACGATTCAATATCACCCGTGGTGCCACCAATTTCGATAATGGCCACATCCGCATCGCCTGCGCCACGCTGAATTTTCAACTTTATTTCATCGGTGATATGCGGAATCACCTGAACTGTGGCGCCAAGATATTCACCGCGGCGTTCTTTATCGAGCACATCTTGGTAAACACGGCCCGTGGTAAAACTATTCACCCGTTTTAAACGAGTGCGGATAAAACGTTCGTAGTGGCCGAGGTCAAGGTCGGTTTCTGCGCCGTCCTCGGTAACAAACACTTCGCCGTGCTGATACGGGCTCATAGTGCCAGGATCCACGTTAATATAGGGATCCATTTTCAACATGGTTACGCTTAAACCACGCGCTTCTAATAGCGTAGCTAAGGAAGCTGCGGTAATGCCTTTCCCTAACGACGACACCACGCCGCCCGTCACAAAAATGTATCGTGTCATGCACCCACCGTTGCAAAATGCACTGCGCCACAACAAACAGCACAGCACTAGAAAAAAGAAATACCAACCACGCCAGAGGAGGCTTTAAATACAAATAAACACAAAAAATGGTTGGATTGGGACGGGAGTAAATGCTAACAGAAAGCCATGGTTGCCTCAATCAGACAATCGAGCTTTGCAGAGTAATAAATATTTTTGTGCGTTGTTCTACCAGCTTTGTGCAAGCGCTGGCCAATGCCAATGCAACAGCCAAGCGGGCTCACCCTCAGCTGGCCGTATGCCATCACTTACCCCTACGCCGTAAGCCCCCACTAACTGTTGCTGGTAAAACCACGCCGGTGCTTGTTGCCGGCGCCAAACTGGTAACCCCTGGTTGCGCCACTGCTCACGCACCTCGCGTGCCATGCCGTGAAAAGTGATTTTGGCACCTTTGGGCATGGGTGCCAAAGTGATGCTTTGCCATTGCCTTGGCAGTGCCGCTGCGTGGCCTTTACTAACACCCTCTGTAACGGAAAGCACACCAACCCCCCAGGCATGGCGCACACCGGGCTTTAACGCCACAGTGGCAACCTTGGTAGTGGCAGCCAACTCGGTGGCAGAGAGCAAATACAAGCGTTGGCCGAAGCGGCACCAACTGCCCTCAGGCCAAGCCACACGCGGTTGCGCATCTGCCCGAGCTGGCAATAACTCTTGCCATACCCGCGCAAATACAGCCTTGCTTGGTGGCAACCAACCACGTGCAAGCACCCACCGGTAAAGCAAGTTACGCTGGCGTGGAAGGCTTAGCCGGGCAAACCCCTTCAGGCATACACCACCGTCCGGTTGTACTAAGGCTAAATAATCCTGTTGGGCCACTTCCTCTTGTAAGGCAGCCGCTTCGTTTTGCAACTCGGCATTACGCGCTAAGGTTGGCACCACTTGCGGCCAACGCTCAGCAAATGTTGGCACAATGCGTTGGCGTAAAAAATTACGGTCTGCTTCTATTTCTTGGTTAGTTGGATCTTCCACCCAATCAAGTTGCCAATAGCGCGCCACCGCTTCTAGCTGGGCACGGCTAAAGGCTAGCAATGGCCGCACAATGGTGTATCCCTCATACTGGCTACATTCTGCCATTGCACTTAAGCCCTGTGGCCCTGCACCGCGCAACAAC
>Ga0079226_10000309_pt1 | contig 32891 bp, 34 predicted proteins | sample Poulit2014_FD_76345 | JGI IMG/M metagenome (GOLD analysis project Ga0079226, IMG submission 76345) | Agricultural soil microbial communities from Georgia to study Nitrogen management - Poultry litter 2014 | ecosystem: Environmental > Terrestrial > Soil > Agricultural land | place: USA: Georgia...
AATCAGAATAATAGCAATAGATAGATATATTAATATTTCCAGCATCGTAAAACCAATACCTTTTAAAACCTATCAATAGGATCCATTTGGCCTGATCTCAACCCATCTATTTTCCCCTTACTATTATTATTTTTTTTATTTTTGTTTTATTTTTTATTTTTTATTTTTTATTTTTTATTTAATTATCCCCTTTTGTTTTTCAACTATGATTTTTTTTTAGATCAAAACTTAATTTTGGTCATCTTATTAATCACCATAAATCCAACGGCACTCATTAAAACACAAAAAACCAATACAAGATTTCCTATCCAAGTTTCAAAAAACGGGGCTAACCAAGAAGAATCCAGCCAATACAAAACCAATAGTAGAAAATAAGGAATAATTGTCAGCAACATCGCTTGCAATTTCCCTTGAAAGGTCAGTGTGTTGATCTTTTGTTGCAGCTCAACCTTTTGGTTTATTGTGTCTGCAATCGCATTTAATAATGGCGCGACGCTACCCCCTGAAGTCAGTGCAACTTCCAAAGACAAGCTCATCATGACCACACCAGCGATTGGCAGGCGCTCGCGTAGATGACGCAGTCCTTGTGTCAAACTGCCACCAAGCTGAAGTTCTCTTAATAACAACCCCATCTCTCGTTTCAATGGGCCTTGCCAGTTTCCTACTGTCTCTTGTAAAGCAGCGGCAATACTTAATCCTGATTGCAGTCCTGCAGCCAATAAACGCAAAAACAATGGAATATCTTTCTCTATTTTTTTATTGATATGGTCATTGATAACCTTTAAAGCAAAATAAAAAAACACCATATAAACTGCAACAGAAGCAAAAGCATATAATATCGAAAAAAATGACAAATAAATTATAAAAAATACTATCAACGAAGACAGCACCAGATAGTATTCAATATGATAGTTTCTTAAGAAATAGAAATTCTTATCTAATGTTTGGTAAAAATAACCTTTGATGCTTTGCCCATAAATAAACAAAAACACCAAAAAGCAAATACTAAAACTAACTACAGCAAACAGCGTAAGCAATACAATAGTAGTCACAAAATACCCCTAGCATGCCTTATCAGACGCTATTCATATCGCAGCGATAACTATCTTCCAGCTGGATAACCTCACCCTCCATGCCAACTATTTTGCTCACCTGCTGTACCCGGCGTATGCCATCTGCACCGCGACTTAGGTGAATAATCCAGTGAACACTCATGGCGATATAATCCCGAACTGTTTTAAACGGTAAACCTACCTCTGCCATCAACACCAAACTCTCTAGCCGGTGCAAGGCTTCGCGTGCACTATTGGCATGCAAGGTAGTCAACGAGCCCTCATGTCCGGTATTCATGGCAGAAAGCATGTCAAAGGCTTCTGGGCCACGGCACTCGCCCACGATGATGCGATCAGGACGCATCCGCAAAGCCTGGCGAACCAAATCCCGGATACTAATGGCCCCCGTCCCCTCTGCATTAGCGGGCCTGGCTTCCAAACGCACCAAATTATCATGCGGCAACTGTAATTCAGCGGAATCTTCGATGGTAATAATGCGTTCTTCACGGGGAATAGCGGAAGACAAAATATTAAGTAGCGTAGTTTTTCCTGAACTGGTGCCACCAGTCACAAGAATATTTTGGCGCTCCCAAACCAATTGCTGTAGCTGTAGCGCTAATTCGGCAGAAATACTTTGTGCCTGCACCAAGTCCTGCCAACTTTCTATCTGCTGGCTAAATTTACGGATCGTAATGACGGGTCCATTAAGCGCTACTGGTGGCAGCATAATATGTACCCGCGCCCCATCTTCCAGACGAGCATCAACCATGGGCATACTCTCGTCAACACGGCGGCCCAAAGGCGTGACGATACGCTCTATCAAAAGACGTAATTCGGTCTCGTTAATAAAGGCATGCTCAACCGCCTCACAGCGGCCCGCGCGCTCAACAAATAACCCCCGTGCCCCATTGACCATAATTTCTGTGACCTCGGGGTCTTTGAGCAAGGGTTCTAAAATACCCAAACCGCACAGATCGGCGACTTTATAGTCAATAATGTGTGCCTTAGGCAATGCCAAGGCAGTGTTGCCTGATACGGCGTTTTGCAATGCCGAATGGGCATGTTCTTGCAAAGCTTCTTCAGCCAAGCCCAATACGCGCGCCTTGATGCCAGCACTACCACCCTGTGCCGTCACAATTTGGCGTAAATCTAGTTGGGCCAACACCTTTTTTTTAATGGCCGTAATCACCGCCAAGTGGTGATGATAGTCTCGCAGCAATTGTGCAAACTGCTGATGCCCTACGCCAGTGGCACAAGCAAGGGTCCCTGTCTTGTGCGCCGTGTCGCTGCCCTTCAACCTATTGTTTGCAGAGGTTCTTAACTGCTGAGCCTGCGGTTCGGGTCGCCGCGCGGATTGTGAAATCGATGAGACTAAACTGTGTTGTTGGGTTGGCGGCTGGCCGGGCGACTGGATTTGCGACTGCACAGCTGGCTGGGCTTGCTGCGGGATGGGCGACTGAATTGGTGACCGGACTGATGCCGGATTTTTCGCTTTGCTTGAGGATACTACGCTAGCTTGTGTGCTGGAGGGCGTAGGCAGCAATCGGGCTCGAATTTGATAAGGACCAATGATGATTATGTCCTCGGGCTGCACCGGGCCATAAAACTTGATACGCTCGTCGTTAACCCGGGTGCCCTGTAAAGAACCAAAGTCTTCTAAAAACAGGCATTGGTCTTGCACTATGAATTGAGCATGTTTAAGCCCTACCCGCCAGCTTTCCAGCAACAGGCAAGAGTCATCTTTACGCCCAACAATAATGGGGGCATAAGCAAAAACCTGGCGTCGGGTAGACCTCAGCGACTGCAAATCTATTTCAATATGCACCATTTCCTAACCCTCAGGCAGTGCAAATACTTGTACCTGTTGCTCCCATTGACTGCCCTCCCCAAAATAGGGGTTCCAATAAGGTTGTTGACTGTGCCCTGAGGCAAAGTCTGGCGAAGGCAGCACAACAGAATTGTCTAAACCCACTGAAGCCTGCTCAATGGCGGGTGTGCTTACGTTTAGCACATTTGGGTCGGGGAAAAAGTGTTCAGTAAGGGCGTTGCCACGCTCGACCCGCTGCGCCACCAAAGGGTGCTGCGCATCTATCAAGGTGGGGGTGACAAAAAACGCCAACTCGGTCTCATTACGGATAAAACGTTTTGACCGAAATAGCGCCCCTAAAATCGGAATGGAAGACAGCCCGGGTACTGCATCTTCGTGCATGGAGCGCTCGCGCGAGATAAAGCCAGCCAAGACAAGGGTCTGTCCCGATCGAATATTAAACTCGGTGCTGGCGCGACGACTTTTTAAGGCAGGGCCTGCTGGGGTGGAAACACTGTTGTCTATCGTGCTCACCTCAATATCCAAAAAAGACCGCACTGCCCCATCAGGTTCTACATGAGGGGTAATTCTGAGCGACACCCCATAAGGCTTAAACTGAGTTTGTGGGTTGCCCTGGGCATCGAGGGCAGAATAAGGCACCTCGCCTCCGGCCAAGAACTCTGCCGTAGCACCGCTTCGGGCCAGCAATTGGGGCTGCGCCAGCACTACTGCTTCGCCACTTTGCTGCAAAGCCTGCAGGCGTGCCAATAGCAAGGCATTCATGCCAAAATAACCCGCCGCGTGACCAGGCATATAAGGCATGGGCACCACGGTTTCCCCTGGACGATCGAGGATTTTTCTGGAGCCGGCATCCCAGGCGATACCAGCGGTCATGCCCCCCTGGGCAGCATCCGCCCAGCGCAGGCCTAGTTCATAGAGCGCATTTTTAGGCACTTCGACAACCAGCACATCTAGTAGCACCATGGCCTCCCAGCCGACGGGGTAAGTAAAATCCAGTAGCTGCGGATATTGCTGTTTAAGAACAAGCAACTGCTGGCGCTGGTAATTGCTAAGTTGTTCGCCCTCAACGATGATTTTGCTGCCTATCTGCCGGTACTGAATCTGTGGGATATGATTGAGAATACGCTTTAATTCTTGGAGTGAATCCACACGAGCAGGGGCCTCAACCTGGACATGATAAGCATGACGAGTGCCGTCTGCCGTCCATATATGCAGGCTACTGTGGCCCACATTTTTGGCAAATACCAGTACCTCTTGGTGTTCAGCGGCGACGGCATTGAGCACATGCCCATCACCCACCGCAACCCGGGCTACTTCGTCAAATTGCAACACACGCATCTCACCCACACTCATCGTCCATTGTTGGGGTGCCTCGGCCGCAAAAGCAAACGGTGCCAGCCAAAGGAATGCGACCAACATTTGCCGTGGCCGTACTAAGACCCTAGTAGCGGCTCGGACCCAGGTACAAGCCAACATCTTTTCTCCTAAAAAAATACGGGATCGGTAAAACGGTCTTCGTACGCCTCTGCATGCTCTGCTCCGGTAGCGGGCAAGAACTCGGAGCCCTCGTTTGTACGGGGGTGACTCAAATCAAAGGGCAGCTCGAGATCAAAAACTGCCGGGGGCGCCCGGTAAATACGTGTTGGTCGCAAGGCACCAATATGATCACGTTGTGCCGTATTGCCGTAAATTACGTTAACCTTGCGCTGGCTATTTAAATTTTCAATGGGATTGCGCAGCCCCAACAAGCTGGCAATATCATTCCGTACGGCGGTCACCGAGGTGTGATCATCACCAGGGTTACGCAGCATGGCAGTCAATTCTGCACTTTGCTTGGCGGCCACCAATTTTGCCGCCTCTTCTGGCGTGACATCCAAGGTCAGTGTGGTAAAGCCAGTCGGACGCTGGCTTGCTTCATCTGTGTGCTGATCAGTGGCTAACACATAGACCCCTTGGAGCAACGGTGCCGTAATCTTGCGTCGCTGATAGTCAAAGGAGACGTAAATATCAATTAGATCGCCAGGACGGACTAAACCGGAAATTGAATTGATACGGTCTACGGCAATACTCAATGCGCGCCGACCATTTTGAATGCGCCGGGAAAAAGCGGGCTGAATGGGCGGGCGCAGGTGATAATCCAGCACCAATTCACCTGCCTGGACGGCATATTTAAGCTCTTGACCTAAAAGCGCTTGGTAATTTTGCGGCGCAATACTCGAATGAGGCAAGAAATCCAAAGGGACCTCGCGCGTGGCCAGGTCATCTGTATTAATAATGCTGCCAGCAATCAAAGACCGATTAAATACGACACGTTCAGCAGTCGGTACTTTATGACGTGCCTCAGCGCGCTGAAGCTCGTCATCGAGGTAACGATGAACACTTCTGAAACTAAGCAACGCAAAAAAAATGGCGAGCACTAAGATACACCCTGCCCAAAACCATTTTTTATTTTTTTCGTTCCACATCACAGCCCTCACAAGGTTGTTCAGCAACCAGTAAATAATCTTGTCCTTCGTTTTGACTCCACACCAATGTGACTAAATATGGCCCATAGGCCAATGTGCACAGTCTGTTAACGGTGCATTGTCTCAGCTGATCAATGGCTATCCCCAAAGACTTCCATTGCGACTCCCAGGCGGAAACCACCCCAGGCTGCCATTGGTAAATAGTCAGATAAGCCCCGCTGTCTGGCTCTGCGTATTGGTGCAGCACCGGGAGATGCTGGTAAAAGAATTGCATCAGGCTACGTTGTGATTGTTTTTTGCTGGCAATGACAGCGTTTTTTGCCCCCTTCTCAGGTAACAAGGGTAAGCTAAAACGAATCTGCCAACGCTCTGGGGTAATGGGTTCGGCCATGAGCCAAATGAGACATTGCTCAAGATTAAGCAACCAGAACTGCTGCTCGGACAAATGCAAAAAAGCCGCCCCGGAAGCATGCTGATCGAGGTGGTGCAACATATGCTCAAGCTGCTGGGTGGTGTTGAAAAACTGCCCCCAAACCAGCCAGTACTGCCAAAGTTGTGCCACCTCGACAGAAAAACTGATACCTTGTTGCTGCAAATAATGGCTCAGACGCCGCATGCCTGTCGCGCAAGAGTCAGGCAAAGGCGCCGAAAGGGGCAAGGCAGAGGGCTCAGGTGCATCCCACGGTAGCTGCCGCCAAGCATCTTCGCTGGCCTGATATTGAGTAGGCCAAAATCGCTGAGGGTTGCTATGGGCATCTGCTATCGCTGGGCAAACTAGCAGTTTCCAGCCCAACAAAGTTACAAGCGCCCTTCTGCCAGCTTTTGCAATGCCACATAAATGGCAACTAATCCAGAGGTTCAAGGCAGCCATGGCAACCTCAAGGTCTAGACCAAGACGCGGGCACCAAGTGGTTGGAAGGGCTATGAGTAGACCAAGGCGCTAACCACTGCGTATCGTCCTGCTCACGCCATACCCCATCTGTGGACTGCACATGCCGCTGGTACTGCCAAAACCCTTGCCTTGCCGCTAGCACCCGGCCGCCCCAAACCTGTTCGCTTTGCTCCAGGCGCTGCATGACCTGCTCTGGTGTGGCCAAATTGCCGTCATACGGCAGCACGGATAAACGCTTTTGCAACTGTAAATGCGCGGGCAACCCCGATATAAAAGGCATAAAAGCAACTTTATGCGCACCTATATCCATCAACCGTGTTTGCACTGTCCGTAATTGATTGGGCGCCACGCCCAAATCCTGTAATACCGCCGCATGTTTGTCTTGTGCCCTCAACAAAATATGGCCAGATTGAGCACAAAATTGGTAAGGCAGTAAACTGCCTACCTCTTGGGCAAGTACAGCATTATTGCCCTGGGTAGCGCTCATGTCGGAACCTGACCCATGCATGGCGCAAGAGTCTGCAGGTATGGAATGGCCTGCCACATTGAGCATCACTTGATAAAAGGTACGGTAATTTTGCATGAGCTTTAGCTGTTGTAGATGGCCAATAAAATAAATAGCCGCAGCCAAAAGCATCCATACGGCAACTGAAAATGTCCAACCCGCCATAACCCCCCCCTTGAGATGAAACGAGCCTTACCCCGTTAAGTAAAAATCTGACCTGAAATAAGGACTGCAGCTGAAACACAATTTAGAGGTCCTGTTGGCCATAGGTACCAAGCTGGGTCACCCAAAAGGGATACCATCCTTGGTCTTGCGCCGGCATGGCCTGCCCCCACTGCCAGCCTGGGGGCAGCTGAAACAAACTATGAGCCGCCGTGCGTGCGTTAAAAGGCTGTTCGCCCAGGCGCGCTTGCAAGAACAATTCAAAACGGAATTGTTGGCGAAACGGCATATCGAGGGCACGCACAGAATGGGCAGGCCATTGAACGCGATCGCGCATCGCGTAGGTATTAGCCAACGGATTAACCCCCTCGCTTAAAAACCCCCATCCGCTTTGCTGATCTACCCATTCCCAGAAATTAATGTCCGCAAAATTATCGCGGACCTCGGCACTATAAGGTTCATCGAGTGCTACCCCCTGGGTAGGCTGCCAGGCCCAGCCCATGGCATATTCCCGGTAATAACACCCCACCCAGCGGTTAGAGCGCAAGGCATGAAAAGACAAGCTATCGTACGCAGACCACTGGCCCCGCTCATTGAGCTCGGTGCGGCCGATACGACGCAGTTGATGCCGTAAATGTGGACAGCGTTCAGATACGGGCAAGGCACTGCGAACCGTATGCTGCCGGTTTTGTAAAAAGGCATAATGGGCCTGCAGTTGGCGCAGCCAGCTTACCCCCTGTGTTGCCCCAAAAACAGTAAACACGTCTGCCCAATCGTCTTGCACAAAGCTTAGCTCGTAATTAATCAACGTTTTTTCCAACGCCATATTGGTAGAAAAAACCTCGTCGATGACAGCCGCACGCACCTCTTTGGTGTGGCGCTCTAAATCGTGTACAAAATTTTGATAAAGCTCTGTGCTAAAGCTTTGTTGTTGGGCGAAGGCATGACCAAGCTGGGCATTAAGCTCGGCCAGGGCGGGCACCACGCGCGTGCTCTGATAGGCTGCCCCATAATATCCCCCAAAAAAACTACTGATTAACCAGTCGGGCGGGTTGCTCAAGCTAGCCTGGCGCGCCTGATTGCGTGCAAACTGGGCCCATGCTGCCAAACTAAGGGTTTGGGCAGAGGCAATTTGGTGCCCCATATAAGCCCGATTTAATAAAGCCAAAACATTGAGACTGCGCGTTTGCACCACGGCAACACTATAAGCTGCAGCATCTAGTGCTGTGCGCAACTGATGTGCCTGATTAAGGCGCTGACCCACCAAATAAAGCTGTGACCACCACACCAATAACAGGGCGCTACCCAATACACCCAAAACCAATGCATAGCCCTGCTGTGCTAAACGCTGCTGCTTTTGCCCGACACCCATAGCCCCATTCCACCCTTTTGAAGCAATTAAGCCCTTGGCTAATGACCCGCCTTACTGCCCTGCCTGAGCATTACCCGTGTAGCTTTGCAAGCTTTTAGATTCAGCCTGACTAATCGCGCTTTGCGCGGCGGCACTGGCTTTTTGTGCCATTTCAGTGCCGTCTTCACCGGCCAGTTCCAGAGCAATGGCCGAAGTTTGGGCCCGTATCACCTGTCCAAAGATCTGAAACACGGCAATGGCTGAAACAGCCACCAAGGCCACAATAACCACGTACTCGACCATTCCCTGCCCTAATTGGCGGCGTTGGAGCAAATCAGATTTTCTGTGTAATTTAGGCATGCTACCTCCCTCGTGCTCATCGATAGTCAATGTTTTATTTATTTTGGCGGGCGAGCAGATAGACAACAATTGGTAAAACATGCAAAGGACAAAAGTATCGCGGAGGATGGGCAAACAAATAAGAAACAAAAAATAAAAGACAAAAAAAGCCCCGAGAAGCTAAACGCTTTTCGGGGCTTTAAAGTTTGGCTCTGTAGCCAGTCTGTAGCCGGTCGCGAGACCTATTCGATACGCAAGCTAAGCTGTCCTAAGCCTTCTATGGCACCCAACAACCGATCACCTACCGTAACTGGGCCAACACCGGCAGGTGTACCAGTCATTAGCAAATCACCGGCCTTGAGCTCAAAATAAGTGGAAAGCTCAGCAAGGCATTCGGCAGTAGACCAGAGCATATCGCTGAGATCGCCCTGCTGTTTGCGCACGCCATTCACATCCAGAGTAATCAGCCCCCGCTCCAGCGTACCCACCTGTGAACGCGGGTACAAGGTGCCAATCGGGGCCGAGCCATCGTAGCCCTTGGCAACATCCCAAGGGCGCCCTTTATCTTTGGCCTGACTTTGCAGATCGCGCCGGGTCATATCAAGACCAACGGCAAAGCCCCAAATGGCATCCGCAGCCTGTTCTACAGTCAGCTGGCGACCACCCTTGCTCAGCGCTGCGACCAATTCGATCTCGTAGTGCAGGTTCTCGGTGCGCGAAGGGTAATTGATAACCCCTTCGCGGTGCTCGGGAACCTGTACCAAGGCGTCTGCCGGTTTCATAAAGAAAAATGGCGCCTCTCGGCCGCTATGTCCCATTTCCTGGGCATGCTCGGCATAATTACGGCCAACGCAATAAATACGATGCACAGGAAATAATGCCTCGCTGTCGGCAACCGCCAAGGCCGTCACCGGTTCAGGCTGAAATACCCAAGTCGTCATGGTCCTATTCCGCAAAAGTCATTACGGTTGATAACGCTGCATACTAGCGACGATTTCTTTTTTGGCTGCCTCGGCATCACGCCATTCTTGCACCTTGACCCATTTACCAGGCTCAAGGTCTTTGTAACGCTCAAAGAAATGCTTGAGACGATCAAGATCTTCTTGAGGCAGATCTTGGGGCGACTGCAAGTGACGATAAGGTGGGTACAGTTTGGTAACCGGCACGGCAAGAACTTTGGCATCTATGCCACTTTCATCTTCCATTTCCAAAAAGCCCAATGCGCGGCAGGTAATGACCGTACCGACTTGCACAGGAAATGGAGTCAATACCAAAACATCAACAGGATCGCCATCCTCGGCCAAAGTTTGGGGAATGTAGCCATAGTTGCATGGGTAGTGCATCGCGGCGAGCATGAAACGATCCACATGAATGGCACCGGTCTCTTCGTCAACCTCGTATTTGACGGGATCGGAATTCATGGGAATTTCAATAACTACATTAAATTCTTCGGGTGCATTTTTGCCCGGTACCACTTTAGTTAAGCTCATAGTACATAGCCTTTTAAAAAACAATTAAGACTTTGAAGTAGAAGATTTTTTCTCAGCGGTATCAATACCAGGAATGGGCGCCGTATCAAAATACTGATGCGGGTCATCTTCGCTGGTTGCTGCTTGATAAGATTCCTTGGGTGGTTTTGACGCTTCTTTGACCGGTTTAGCCGGAGCAGCAGACGACTGATAGCTTCCACCGTCTTCGTAGGCTGCACTGGCCGCTATAGGTGCGGGCTGCGGGGCTGTCTTTGTGGCGGGCGCAGCAGCATCATCACCAAAATGGGCATAGGCGGTCAAACCCGCATAAGAGGGGTCGGCCTGGGTGTCTGCCGAAGGCAGCAAGACCCGCTGGCTCACGGAAGGCAAGCTGCCAACTACCTCAGCAGACCATTGCCAATGGCGGATGGCATCGTCCACGCGACCAATGGCATGATACAAGGTGCCTAGCAATGCATGAATACGCATATCTGCCCTTAAACTTAGGCTACGCTTGAAATAGTGCTCAGCCTGCCCCCAAAGCTGTCCTTTGAAACAAAGCTGCCCCAACAAGGCCAACAGATCAGGATCATCGGCTGCCTTTTTAAGCCATTCCTCGGCTTTACTCAACCGGCGGGCATAATGCTTGGCATCTACCTTGGCATATTCGTTCAATAAAATGGGGTGCAGGTTGGCATTTAGGGCGGACTCGAGCACCCGCGCAGATTCCTCTTGGTTGCCCAACAGCTGCCATTTTTGCGCAGCGGCCAACGCAATTTCAGGCCGTACCCGCTCATCACCACGCAGATCAGACCATATGTTCTTGAACTCAAGCTCGGTCGCCTGATGGATTAAATGAGTAGCAGCCACATCTAGATAGCGCATGGCTTCATCGCTTTTAATGGCGCTACGGCGCAGCAGGATACGCGTTAAATCATAGACCTGCTGATAGTTACCCTGCATCAGTTGAGCCTGCAAGAGCAATCGGGTGGCATGAAAATGGCGGGTAGTCGCGTCCTGGATGGGCTGTAGTAAAGCGACCGCCTCTTGTGGCTCGTCATGGCGTATATAAAGCTCGGCTGCCGCCGTAGCATAAGCAACCTTTAGCTGGTTATCGTGGCCGATCAGTTGCTGTGCCTTTTTCAGGTAGTCATTGCGGCCGGAAATATTATCTTGTTGTTGCAGAACCCGCGCAGCGGTTAAGGCCGCAATGAGGCGGGTTTTACGTGAACGACTTTTTTGATGCAGCTTGGTGAGCTCTTTTTCCGCTAATCCATAACGACCGTCTAAAAGCGATAACCACCCACGCTGCAAGAGTTCTTGATCGCGGCGTTGTGCGCGTTGTCTGCGCCAAATGCGGTAGCGTTCAGGGGTGCCGGTGATCCAGCCCAAGAACCGCAAAAATATATAGACCAACAAGCAGGTGGCAAGAATTGCCAGTACTGCAAAGGTAATGGAAAAGCTAATCTGCCAAGGAGGCACATTGATAATGACATTGCCCCGATGGTCTTGCAGCACCAACGCCAAAGCAACCGCTGCGACAAAAACAATTAACGTCCAAATCCAGGCTCGCATGGTTTATTTCCTTAGTCTTGCTCAGGCTGTTCAGTATCATCTGTGCCGCGATCGGATTTTTGATCTTCGGCGCGCCCCTCAGCAGCAGAGGAAGATGCTTCTTCGTTGCTCGCGCTGCTGGCTGCCCCATCGACCGCCTTCTTGGCAGAATCCGTATCCTTGGCTGCATTACCAGAGGCATCATTATCAGCCCTATCAGCAGGTTGATCTGCTGTGCCCTGATCTGCCTCGGCGAGTTTATTGGCTGCGCTGTCAGCATCAGCGGAAACAGATTCTGCCGATTGATTGGCAGCATTCTGATCTGTTTGCTGAGCCTCTTGGCTGGTTTGGGATTGGGCTGGTTCTTGTTCGCCATGCTGTAGCTCGTTGCGAACCTTGGCTGCGGCCTGCATGTCCTGACGCTCGCTAGCGCTAGCCAGTTGGGCTGCGCGTTGACGCAGGTTTTCAACCGCTGCCAGCGTATTTTCCAAATTGGGCAGCTCGGGGCGTACATTCAGTGACTGCAGCTCACGTAGCGAGCCAAGCGCACGCTGCGTTACTGCGGCGGTCAAATCAAAGCGCTTTTCTACCAGGCGCTGCAAAGCGTCGAGCTCCATCTGCCAGACCTCATTTTGCTGGGTCATCAAAGCCAACTGCGCCATGCTGATACGCAAACGAATATGCTCACGCAAGCCCTGTACCTGCTCGGGCGTCATCAACAAAACGGTGGCATCATCAACCCGCCGTACACTGACCAGCTCGCCCAATTCCGAGCGAAACTCGGACCAGGCCCTTTGTGCCCAATTTTGAGCAATATCCACCCCTTCTTTCCACCACTCTTGATCGGCAGAGTCTTCTTTGGACCGACTTTTTTCGCTGGCCGTATTATGTGGATGGAAAAGCTCAAGATCCTCGTTCTGAGGCGTTAACAAAGGTGCCTCGGCCAGCCAGGTATGCAAAGTTTCAAGCTGCTTTAGGGTGGCTGGCATATCCAGCTTTTCTACCGCACGCAGACGGTCTAAATCACCGTTGATGGCTTGCAATAAAATGGCCAAGCCCTGGCGGTCGGAGCGCACCAGGCGGGCCTGGGCAGTTTCCAGGGGGATAATGGCATTGCTGACATTACCCCCAACCAAAAGCTGTTGTTGGGCCAGATCGATAAAATGGGCCACATCGTTAAGCAGCATAAGCTCGGTGCCCGAATCCGTCATGACCTGCAAGGCTTGGGAAAGATCGCTCACCTGATCTTCCAACAAAGCAATTTGTTCTTGGGCACGTTTTAATGCACGCTGGCTATTTTCAGCCTGGCGCGCCACCGAATCAATTTGCTGACGGCTTTGTTGCGTATTACTTAGCTGTGATTGCAGCTGTTGTTGGAACTCGGTTTTAAAGTGTTCCTGATTATTATGGACATACCAAACGGCCGCACCGACTACGATGAGCAAAATAATGATTACGATGAACCAAATCGATGACCGGCCGCCGCCATTTTTTTGCTGGCCTGTCGTATTGACAGGCTGTGACGGACCGCCGCCTGAAGCGGTGGTAGATGGTCTTTCTTTGGCCTTTTTGGGCATCGCTGACTTATCTGCCGTTGCCGGTTTTTTAGCCGCGGCAGCTGCTCCATCTGTACCGGTATCGCTAGTCTTTTGCACCTGTGGCTTTTTTTCAGTTTTTTGATCTTTTGACGGCGGCGTCTTAGAAGCGTCTGACTTTATGTCATTTTGGATAGATGGATCCGCTAGGGATTTTGATTGATCTGTTTTTTTTTCGCTCATAATGGGCCCAACTTAAAAACTACGCACACAACGCTGCCCGGCTTAAGGCGGACAGCATGGACTCGGAGGTGGGTACACACCTTTTTACCACCGCTTGGCTTTTGAATCCAGCACTTGCATAAAGTGATTGTACCTGTTTCTCGATGCGCTCATGAATAACTACAAAGATTGACTTTTGCCACAGCGAAAGCATTGAAAAATGTTCCAGGTTCGCAAAAATCGCCTGAGCACTTTCACTACTCGTTACTAAAAATACCAACCCGTGTTGACTAGCCTGCTCTAGCTGAGCGACTTGTTCGGTTGACCATGGTTGGGGCCGACGTTCGTAAACGGACAAAACGTCGACCTGAATACCTGCAGCCAATAATTGCTCTTTAAGCCAATCGCGTCCAGTGGCGCCGCGCACTATCAATACTTTTTTCAGAGCAGACAAATCAGGAGCTAGGCACTGCCACAGCCGTTCAGAGTCGTGATTAGGCTCTGACAAAGGCGGATGTCGCCATGCCAGCCCGGAACTGCTGCTCCCATGGGCAGCAAAAACCTGCTCGATGATTGCGCGTGTACTGACCCCTACTGTACCGATACGCGTCTCGGCCGGCCAAGGATAACCCTTGGCCTGCCACAAAGGAGTTAAATAATGGCTAGCTGCGGCACCACTGACAAAAACCACCAAATCATAGCCAAAGGGCTCATGGGCTGGCGGAATATGACTTAAAAAAGGGGTCAGTGCCAAAGCCGGCAAGGATAGACTGGTAATACCTGCTTTTTGCAAGCCTTGGGCCAAAACCTGATTTCGATGTGCAGGTCGAGTCAATACAACCGTGCGCAACATGGCAGGTAAATGGCTCATGCCTCAGGGCTAAGGCGCGCCAAGATCTCGCCTGCCCCCTGCTTCTGCAGTCGCTGGGCCACGTGCTCGCCCAGTGCACGCGCCTGCTCTGCTGGCCCGGTTTCCTGATCTTGATACACAACGGTACCATCGGGCTCGGCGACCAGGGCACGGATGGTGAGCTGGTTATCGTGAACTTCGGCATAAGCGGCCATGGGTACCTGGCATGAACCCCCAAGCACACGAGAAACGGCCCTTTCGGCCTCAGCGCGCAAAGTGCTTTTTGCACAGGCTAGCGGGGCCAAGACCGGCAGCAAATCATCTCTATTTTTGGCAATTTCTATTCCCAATGCCCCTTGACCCGCTGAGGGCAAAGAATCATCAGGAGACAACACCGCCCGGATCCGCTCGGTCATGCCCAGGCGCTCTAGTCCTGTAGCAGCCAAGATAATGGCATCGAACTCGCCGGCATCAAGTTTGGCCAAGCGGGTATCCAAGTTGCCACGCAAGGGCTTGACGGTAAGGCCTGGAAAGCGTTTCCGTATCTGGGCCTCGCGACGCAGGCTTGATGTGCCTACAACCGCGCCATCGGGCATGGCAGCCAGATGGTCATACTGATTGGATACAAAAGCATCGCAAGGGTTTGCCCGCGGCAATACGGCTGCTAATGCAAAGGGTTCGGGCAGCTCGTAGGGAACATCTTTTAGCGAATGGACGGCGATATCAGCCCGGCCATCCAGCAAGGCATTTTCCAGCTCTTTAATAAACAGCCCCTTGCCGCCTATTTTGGCCAGGCTGCGATCGAGGATCTCATCGCCTCGGGTGCTCAGGGTCAGTAATTCCACTGCCATTTCCGGATGCTGTTCCTCAAGCAGGGCTTTGACGTGCTCTGCCTGCCAAACTGCCAAACGACTTGCGCGGGTTGCAATAACAAGCTTTTTTAATGCCACTGAGACCACCTGATATTAAAGAGTATTGGCCAAATAACGGGCAATGATTGCCCCGATAATTCCCAAAGCGCCCAAAATCGCTAGGCCTTGCAACAAAGAAAAGCGCGATTCATAAGCTTTTTTTTCTGGCTTCTTGGTCATGGTTCTTCTACCTTGATACGTTTTGTGCGCCGCCATGCCAGCCACTTTCCAATGGTAATGACCAAGGCGGCACAAAGGATTTCTGCCCCCCACTGTGCTAGTGTGGGCAGATTGGGAAACTGCTGTTGAACGAATACATCGGTGAGAAACATTCCCCCGGCTATCCAGCCCAACAACCCCGCCCCAAAGAGAATAATCAGGGGGAAGCGGTCCAGCAGTTTTAAAATGACAGTACTACCCCAAATAATGATGGGCACACTCAATAATAACCCAAACACAACATAAGCGAGTTGGTGATCAGTACCGTAAGCAACCCCTGCTATTGCGATGACATTATCCAAGCTCATCACAAAATCAGCGATGATGATGGTTTTAATGGCACCGAACAGGGTACCCTCGGCTTTGAGGGAATCCTGACCCGGCTCAGCAGGCAGTAGTAATGTGATGCCAATCCAAATTAATAATAAGGCACCAACGATTTTTAAAAATGGAGTTGATAATAAAGAAAGGGCAAAAAATATCAGCAAGATACGCAGCACGATGGCGGCAGCTGTGCCCCAAAATATACCCGCCCTGCGCTTGCGCTCGTCGAGATTTCGACACGCCAACGCAATGACCAATGCATTATCGCCGCCTAATAAAATATCGATCAGAACGATCTGAAATAAAACACCCCAATGGAGGTTTTGCAAGAACTCGAGCATACGGCGACCCTAGCGTGGCGGAAAGCCGCTGCCGACCTTATCAAGCCGGCAGCGCGCGACCACCCAGATGGGTGGTCTGCCCATCCTGTTTTAGAGAACAGATTTCAGCAACTTACCCATTTCAGATGGGTTCATTGTGGTGCGAATTCCGCACTCTTCCAGAACAGCCAGTTTGGCCTGAGCGGTATCATCACCACCGGAAATCAGGGCGCCAGCATGGCCCATGCGCTTGCCAGCTGGGGCGGTAACCCCGGCAATAAAGCCAACCACTGGCTTTTGCATATTGTCTTTGGCCCACAAAGCGGCATTGACCTCGTCAGGACCACCGATTTCGCCAATCATGACCACGGCATCGGTATCGGGGTCTTCGTTGAACATTTTCAACACATCAACGTGTTTGAGGCCATTGATGGGGTCGCCACCAATACCAACAGCCGTTGATTGACCCAGGCCCAGCTCGGTCAACTGTGCAACAGCCTCGTATGTTAGCGTGCCAGAGCGGCTGACTACGCCAATACGCCCTTTACGGTGGATATGGCCCGGCATGATACCAATTTTGATTTCATCAGGCGTAATTACCCCAGGGCAGTTAGGGCCCAGCAACAGGGTTTTTTTGTTTTCTGCGCGCATGCGGTTTCTGACCTCGAGCATGTCGCGAACAGGGATGCCTTCGGTAATGCAAATAACCAAGTCAAGATCAGCATCGACAGCTTCCCAGATGGCATCTGCGGCACCTGCGGGGGGCACATAAATGACCGATACGGTTGCCCCTGTTTCCTCTTTGGCCTCTTTGACTGTGCCGTAAATGGGAATGCCTTCAAAATCTTCGCCAGCGCGACGGGGGTTTACCCCAGCGACAAAGGCCTCCATACCGTTGGCGTATTCGCGGCACATCCGTGTGTGGAATTGCCCTGTTTTACCCGTGATTCCTTGAGTAATGACCTTGGTATCTTTGTTAACAAGAATTGACATGAAAAATCCTTCTCGACTATTTATTGGGCCGCAGCTTCGACAATTTTGGTGGCGGCTTCAGCCATGGTGTCCGCACTAATGATGGGCAAACCCGAATCAGCCAAGAGCTGTTTGCCCTGCTCTTCGTTGGTACCCTTCATGCGAACTACCAGAGGCACGTTCAGGTTAACGGCCTTGCTCGCCTCGATAACCCCCTCGGCAATCACATCGCAGCGCATAATGCCGCCGAAAATGTTGACCAAAATCGCTTTGACATTTTCATTGCGCAGCATGATTTTGAAAGCCTCGGTCACTTTTTCTACGCTGGCACCACCGCCCACATCGAGAAAGTTTGCTGGCTCACCACCAAACAACTTGATGGTATCCATTGTGGCCATCGCCAGACCGGCACCATTGACCAAGCAGCCAATATTGCCATCCAGCTGAATATAAGCCAGATCATATTTGCTGGCCTCGACTTCGGCAGGATCCTCTTCGTCGAGATCGCGCATCTCGAGGATTTCTGCCTGCCGGAACATGGCGTTGCTATCGAAGTTGAATTTGGCATCCAGAGCGATCACATCGCCAGAGCCAGTGAGCACCAAGGGGTTAATTTCCGCCAAGGAAGCGTCATAATCCCAATAAACTTGGTAAAGCTTTTGCAGCATCTCAGCAGCCTTGGGCTGAGAAGCCTCAGGAATACCGATACCAGCTGCCAAACCAGTGGCCTCTTCCTGGGTTAAGCCCGTAGCAGGATCAACAAATACCTTCAAGATGGCGTCAGGGTTTTCTTCGGCAACCTCTTCGATTTCAACCCCACCCTCTGCGGATGCCATGACGCAAACACGTTGTGTTTCGCGATCGGTGACAATACCCACATAAAATTCTTTTTGGATATCGGCCCCTTCTTCGATGAGCAGGCGACGTACCTTTTGGCCTTCGGGGCCAGTTTGGTGCGTGACCAACTGCATGCCCAGGATTTCCTCGGCCAGGCTGCGGACCTCTTCCATGGAGTGCGCCAGCTTAACACCGCCGCCTTTACCCCGGCCCCCAGCATGGATCTGAGCCTTGACCACCCAAACTGGGCCGCCTAGTTCTTTGGCGGCTTCAACCGCCTCGTCAACCGTAAAGACGGGAATGCCGCGCGGCACATTAACACCGTGTTTTCTCAACAGTGCTTTGCCTTGATACTCGTGAATATTCATTGATTACCTGTCAGACTGATTCAACAAAATAAAAAAACCCGGATATCACTGCCCTAAACTTCTTTTTTCGGGGCCTGATACCACTTGGGATAAAACTCTTTGACTACAGGGCCATCGGAACGTAAAGCATGGCACCCATCGACAGCAAGCGGCTTGCGCTTGCCCTGTTCTTCGGGAGGCCGTTTTTTAGCCAAACGCGGGCTCATGCCCTGAATTGCTAAGGTAGGTAGCACTTGGCAGAGTTCGGTCATATGGGTGCAGCCAGCGGTTCGACCAAAGCGATCGCGCACGGCATGTCTAAAACCACGTACCAAATTCAAACCAATAAGACCGCGATAGGCATCACTAATACGCGTGCAGGAATCACCATAAGGGGCTGCTTCATAGTTGACGTGGGCATCTACAATGCTGAACTGATCGTCGACTGTGATGCAAACTTGCATATGGTGCACCGGCTGGCCCGCGGGATGGATTTCGCCGTCCTTATAGCTAAAGTCGTAGTCTTTCACATCGAGCAAAGTAGCCTCGAGATCCCAGAGCCCATCGCTACGTTCGTATACTTGACCGGTAATCGTGCGCTGGTGGATCGGAGTCCGCGTTACTGATTGGGCAGGTGAAGACATAAAAAAATACCTACGACAAAGCAAATACCATCAAACCGTTAACTATACCACTTTCTCGATCAATTAAGCGTTTTCACCCATCCATTTGCCCATTTTTTAGTATCTTGTGGATGAACTCGGGCGGAAAACCGCGTTGACTTAAAAATCGGAACTGGCGTGCATAATCACGTTGGTCTTCGGGTGGCTGCTGAAATTTGCGCTGCCAGACTGCCACCGCGCGCTCGAACTCAGTAGCAGCGGTCTCTTGTAGTACTTGCTCGATTTGCTCGGCCGGTAACTGATGTTGCTGTAACTCGTAACGCAAACGCTGTTGCCCGAAGCGAGCCGCTCGCGAACGCACGAACTGCTGTGCAAAGCGCTCGTTACTAAGCAAGTTTTTTTCCTCGAGCTGATCCAACACCTGTTCGATCAGCTGCTGATCCTGAGTGTAACGCTGGAGCTTGCGCCCCAAATCGAAACGGGAATGCTCGCGGCGTGCCAACAAGGCCACTGCCTTGGGAAGTATCTCTGCAGTCGTAGCCATAAAGAGAAGCCCACCATAAAGGGTGGGCAATCATAAAGGTATGGAGAAACTTTAGCTGTCTTGCTCGGCCGAAGGCTCGGGCGCTGAAGTATCTGAGCCAGCAAGCTCGGGCAGCAATGCCACCTCGAAATGGGCCCGCACCTTATTTTCAATTTCACGGGCCAATGCTGGGTGGTCGCATAAGTACTCGCGCGCATTGTCTTTACCCTGCCCCAGACGTTGCCCACTGTAGCTGTACCAAGCCCCTGCCCGGTCAACTACCCCGGCCTGCACGCCTAAGTCGATAATTTCGCCTTCGCGGGAAATGCCCGCACCGTACATGATATCGAACTCGGCCTGCTTGAAAGGAGGCGCCACCTTGTTTTTCACTACCTTGACACGGGTTTCGTTGCCGATGACCTCGTCACCGCGCTTGATGGCCCCAATACGGCGAATATCAAGACGCACAGAAGAGTAAAACTTGAGGGCATTACCCCCTGTGGTGGTTTCTGGGTTGCCAAACATTACACCAATTTTCATGCGGATCTGGTTAATAAAGATAACCATGCAATTGGCGCGCTTGATGGTCGCGGTCAGCTTGCGCAAAGCCTGGCTCATGAGGCGGGCCTGCAAACCAGGTAGGGAATCGCCCATATCGCCTTCGATTTCCGCCTTGGGCGTCAGGGCTGCCACCGAATCCACCACGATCAGGTCAATAGAACCAGAGCGCACCAAAGCCTCGGTAATTTCCAGTGCCTGTTCGCCAGTATCGGGCTGAGAGATAAGCAAGTCGTCTAGCTTGACGCCTAAACGGGCAGCGTATTGGACATCGAGAGCGTGCTCGGCGTCAACAAAAGCACAGGTGCCCCCCAGTTTTTGCATCTCTGCCAGTACTTGTAAAGACAAAGTGGTTTTACCTGAAGATTCGGGGCCATAAACCTCGACCACCCGCCCTCGTGGTAAACCACCAACACCTAAAGCGATATCCAAGCCCAAAGAGCCGGTTGAGCAGACCTGGATGTCGTGCTCGACCTGGTTGTCGCCATAGCGCATGACAGAGCCTTTACCAAACTGTTTTTCTATTTGGCCAAGGGCCGCGGCCAAGGCCTTTTCGCGCTCGGCGGCAACGGCAGTGTTCCTTTTATCGTTCATTTAAACCTCTTTATAGTCGATGCACCGCGTTCGATTTAATGCCTGAAAAGCACGCAATGCAGCCTTGTTCATAGGCCAGTATACTGTATAAATAAACAGATGGCGAATACGTAAAACAACCCCTATTGTAACGCAGTCTATTGGCAAACCGACGCCTTATTCACCGCAGGCCCCGTGATAAAGTCAGCACAGTATCCGCAGTATCGTTTCACCCCATTTGCGCAGTATCATTTCAACCCACTTGCGCAGCATCATTTCAACCCGCTCGCGCAGCTCCATTTCAACTCACTTGCCAAGCATCTATGGAAAAGGCGTACAATTTCAGCCTTTATGAATTCAGTATAGGGGTAAGGTATGTGGTTTAAAAACCTGCGATTTTTCCGTTTGCATCCTGAGTGGAATCTTGGCACCGAAGCACTTATAAGCGCTTTGGAACAACAACAGTTTCATCCGGTTGGTGGCCAGGACAAAGCCAGTATCGGCTGGATTTCCCCTGCTGAAGGCTTTCCATTGGCAGTACAGGTTGAACAACAGATCCTGCTGTGCGCCCAAAGTGAAAAAAAATTGCTGCCCGCTTCGGTGGTTAACCAATTTGCCCGCCAACGTGCCCAAGAAGTCGAGGCCGAGCAAGGATACCGGCCAGGTCGCAAGCAAATGCAAGAGCTCAAAGAAGAGGCCATGGACATTTTGCTGCCTCGGGCCTTTGCCGTACAGCGCCAAAGCTTTGTCTGGATTGATCCCGTTCATCGTTGGCTGGTGCTTGATGCCGCTGCGCAATCCACTGCCGATGAAATACTGAGCCTGCTGGGCGAAACCTTTAACCCATTCCCGGCCCAACCTGTACATACTGCACAGGCTCCGAGTGCTGTATTAACCCAATGGCTATTACAAGAACAAGAGCCGGAACCCTTCATGATCGAAGACGATGCCGAGTTACGGTCTAAACAGGATTCCCGCGCCGTGGTGCGCTATGTCCGCCACAGCCTTGATCGAAACCTGATTAGTGAGCAAATTGAACAAGGAATGTATTGCAGCCGCCTCGGGCTAAGCTGGCAGGACCGCATCAGTTTTGTGCTGAATGAAAATCTGGAACTCAAGCGCCTAACACCGCTCGATTTGCTCGTTGATGAACAAAGCAAAGCCGAATACAACGCAGAAGATGAACTGGAAGCCAGCTTTTTGCTCATGAGCAAAGAACTGGGCGCTTTGCTAGAACAACTGGTGACCGCCCTTGGTGGAGAGAAAAAGGCGAACTGATTAAGCGGACCTCGGATGAAAGCACAGGCCAAATACAGCCTACAGCACGCAGGCAACGGCAATAGCTGTTAACGCTTGTAGGCACATAAGCCATCCACGTCAGTCAAGGTCAACCGGCGCCCTTGCACCTCGATAAAGCCGCGTTTAGACAGATCATGCAAAATACGGGAAAAATGCTCCGGGGTCAGATTCAACAGTTGGGCAATACTGGCCTTAGAGCGGTTTAGTTCGCAAGTCGCACCATTTCTGAGCGGCATATGGCTAAGCAAATACATTAACACCCGCTGCGTACCTGACATGAATGACTGCTGTTCAGAAGACAGGGCGCCAGCCAATACAAACAACCGCTTTGACAACAACCCCAGCACCTGCTCGAGCGCGTGCTCATGACGGGCCAGCACACTGATAAAAGCAGCAAAAGGAACAACGGCCAGGACACAATCGGTATCCGCATAGGCATCCAGCGGAAAATTGCTTTGCATCAGCATGTAGAGCTCGCCAAAACTGGCCGGCCCCTCGTGGGTATTAAAGACACGCTCACAACCTGATTGAGTACGCAGCCCAAGCCGCACCTTGCCTTCTGAAAGCAGGTAAAAATGGGTGGCGGGCTGCCCCTGGCTGAACAATGAGGTGCCCTTTTTGATGGTGCGCAATGCACATTTATTCGCTAGCTCCCTACGTACTTCAAGCGGCCAGTCTTTGCATAGCACATTTTTTTCCAGCAACGTGGTGACATGTTCATACATAAGGCGCTCCTGGCTAGCCCGTCAAATGATTTTTGAATAAGTTGCCTGTGTACGCTGTGAAAGATATTGATCAAAAATCATGCTAATTGCGCGCACGAAAAGGCGTCCTTTTAGCGTGACCTCTATCTGCTCATCAGAACAACGTACAAAACCCTTAGCCTCAAAAGGTTCAAGCGCGCGTAATTCATCGGCAAAATGCGCTTTGAAATCGATGCGATAGCGCTGCTCGAGTGCGGCAAATGATACTGGCATGCTACACATTAGCTTCATGATGATTTCAGTGCGCAAACGGTCCTCGGCACTCATCACCACCCCGCGCTGCGTGGCCAATTGGCCTTGGTCAATTGCCTGATAGTAGCTTTTCAGTGAACGATTATTCTGGCTATAGACGTCTTGCACTTTGCCAATCGAGGAAACCCCCAGACCTAACAAATCATAGTGGGCTCGGGTGGTATAGCCTTGGAAATTGCGTTGTAAAGTGCCATCAAGCTGGGCCAGGTTGAGCTCGTCTTCGGGCAAGGCAAAATGATCCAGGCCAATATATACATAGCCCGCTTCCACCAAAGCCTGCGCGGCTAATAAAAATAGATCGAGGCGCAATTCGGGCGCTGGCAAATCTTCCGCCTTGATTAAACGCTGGGCCTTGAAACGCTGAGGTAAATGCGCATAGTTGTACAAGGCGATACGATCGGGGCGTAGCTGCAACAACTGCTGTACGGTTTGCTCAAATCGCTGCAGGTTTTGTTTGGGCAAGCCATAGATCAGATCGGTATTAATCGATTCAAAACCCGCTGCACGAGCACCAAACACCACCTGCTCTACCTGGTCATAAGGCTGGATGCGGTTGACTGCCTGCTGAACCTCGGGGTTGAAATCTTGCACCCCAAAACTACACCGGTTAAAGCCAAATTCGGCCAAATAAGATAAGGATTCGGCCGTCACCGTACGTGGGTCAATCTCAATACTGAGCTCGGCATCGGCTAAAAAATCAAAGCGTTGCTGAAGACCTGTCATAAGGGCTTTTTGCTCGCCCGGGTCCAAGAAAGTGGGGGTTCCCCCACCAAAATGCAACTGCCCTAGCTGGGTCGTGCCGCCTAGATGAGGCAGGACCAGATCAGCTTCGCGCAATACGTACTGAACGTATTCCGAAGAGCGGCTATGATCCTGGGTGATAATCTTGTTGCACGCGCAAAAATAGCACAGCGAGGCGCAAAAGGGTAAATGCACATAAAGCGATAACGGGGGGGCCTGCTCACCTAAAGCAGCCCGTTTGTCCAAGGCCTGTATATAATGCTCAGCACCAAAAGGCTCGACAAAACGATCGGCAGTCGGATAGGAAGTATAACGAGGTCCGGGGCGGTCAAAGCGCTCTATCAAGTCGCGCGAGAAACTCAACTTTTGCAAAGATTGGGCCTTGGCAGGGCGCTGGTTGTCCTCTGTCACTGTGGGTTGCATAATAAACGGGCTACCTGTTTCCATTAATGAACGTGCTACTTTAGAATTATGCTGGCTTGCCAACAAAAAAGCATTGATATCTATCAATTAATAGGCAGCAAACCGCGCTTATGCCCATTCTTTCCAAATTGTCACTAGAATTTGTTTTGAATATCGTATTATTAGAACGTATACAAAAAATCTTGGGTCGCCTGCTTGATGTTTTTGCTCCTGATACTTGCTCTACCCTTTCTGGGTAGTTTGATTTCTGCCTTTCTGCCCGCCACCCCGCGCGTTCTGCAAGCGGGGGTTGCTATCTTCACGGCCCTGCTAAGCGCCCTTTGCACGCTGTTTTATTTGCCCGAATTTTTCCGTGGTGAACTCACCTATGTGCAGGCGCAATGGATCCCAGCCCATAATTTGGAATTCATTTTGCGCCTGGATGGCTTTGCCTGGTTATTTAGCCTCATCATTACGGTGATGGGCGTTTTTATCGCCCTTTATGCACACTACTACCTCTCTGCCAAAGACCCGGTACGCCGCTTTTATGTTTTCCTGCAGTTTTTCATGGGCGCCATGCTTGGGGTGGTATTGTCGGGCAACCTGATACAGCTGGTCATTTTCTGGGAGCTAACCAGCCTGTCCTCATTCATGCTCATTGCCTACTGGTACCATCGCCGTGATGCCCGGCGAGGTGCGCGCATGTCGCTGATCATTACTGGTGGCGGTGGCTTGGCCCTATTGGCAGCCATGCTAATGCTCGGCCAGGTGGTCGGTTCTTATAATCTGGATACGGTGCTGCAATCAGGCACGCTCATTCGCAATCACCCGTGGTACCCCATTTTATTGGCGTTATTTGCCCTGGGCACCCTAACCAAAAGTGCTCAATTTCCTTTCCACATTTGGTTGCCACGGGCCATGGCCGCCCCTACCCCCGTCTCTGCCTATCTGCACTCTGCCACCATGGTCAAAGCGGGGGTTTTCTTGATGGCAAGGTTCTGGCCTGCTCTGGCTGGTACCCCAGAATGGCTTTGGATTTTTGGTACCGCCGGTCTTATCACCCTAACCTTGGGCGCCTACATTGCCACCTTTCAAAGAGACATGAAAGGCGTGCTGGCCTATTCAACAGTCAGCCATCTGGGCCTTATCACCCTGTTGTTGGGGCTAAATAGCACCATGGCCCTGGTAGCTGCTGTATTTCATATCATTAACCACGCTACTTTCAAGGCCTCCCTTTTCATGGCCGCCGGTATTGTTGATCACGAAACCGGCACGCGCAATTTAAACCGGCTATCCGGGCTGCGTCATGTGATGCCCATCACAGCCACACTGGCAACCGTTGCAGCTGCTTCCATGGCAGGCGTACCATTATTAAACGGATTTATTTCCAAGGAAATGTTTTTTGAACAAACCATCAGCGCCACTGCCGGCCAATGGGATCATTACATCTTGCCCGCTTTCGCTGTCATTGCCGGCACCTTTAGTGTGGCCTATTCACTGCGCCTGATCATGCAAGTGTTTTTTGGCCCACTTAACGCCCATGAATTGCCGCGCTATCCGCATGAACCTCCAAAGCTCATGCTGATACCCAGTGCCATCCTGGTGGTGCTTTGCTTGCTGATTGGCATCTTGCCCGCCTACACCGTCAGCCCCTTTTTGCATCAGTCCGTGCAGGCTATTCTGGGCACCAGCAGCCCGCATTTCAGCCTGCATATCTGGCATGGCTTTAACTTCCCCTTGCTCATGAGCTTGCTAGCCATTGTGGGCGGTATCGCGGTCATTTATTTTCTGCAACACTCAACCACGGGCCGTGTTAACCGCGCACCCCTCATCGCGCGTTTCGATGGCCGGCGCATTTTTGAAACCCTGGTCAATTGGGCTGAGCTATCCGCAGAAAATGCCTTGGGCTTCCTTTATACCGACCGGCTTCAGCCCCAGGTATTCCTGATTATCAGTTTGACCATTGCTGCGGCCATTCTACCCCTGTTCACCGGCTACTGGATCTGGCCCGAAGCATGGCAGCAATTTGACCCGCTTTTCGCCCTGCTATGGATAGTGGGCATTGCCAGTGCTGTTGGTGTGGCCTATTTTGCCAAATTTCATCGCCCTGCCGCCTTGCTACTTTCCGGCTCAGCGGGTCTGGTGACCAGCATTACCTTTGCCTGGCTTTCATCCCTGGATTTACCCTTGACCCAATTAACCGTTGCGGTAGTCACCGTGGTGCTGATTTTATTGGGCTTGCGCTGGCTGCCCAACCCACCACCCGAGCTACCACAGCAAGTGCGCTGGCATAAACGGATTAGCCGTCGACGTGACTTGGTTTTGGCCCTTTGTGCTGGTCTGGGCATGACTTTATTAACCTATTCCATGCTCAACCGCCCACACCCCGGTGGCATCAGTGACTTCATGGTGCAAAATGCGCTGGCCATTGCCGGCGGTGCCAACGTGGTGAATGTTATCCTGGTGGATTTCCGTGGCTTTGATACCTTTGGTGAAATCACGGTATTGGGTATTGTGGCACTTAGTGTCTACGCCCTGCTGCGGCGTTTCCGCCCCCCCGTGGAGACCGTAGCGGTACCCCTGGCACGCCGCCAGCGACAGGCAGACTTGTTGGCAACCGTATTCGAAGAGCCCGATCCTAATGCTGCCTTACCCGAGGGGGTGATGCAGATGCCCGCAATTCTTGTTCGTTTGCTATTACCCATAGCCGTATTGATTTCCATTTATTTCTTGTTGCGCGGCCACGACTTGCCTGGCGGTGGCTTTGTCGGCGGCCTGGTTATGGCCACCGCCATCATTTTGCAATATTTTGCCAGTGGGGTCGTCTGGGTTGAACACCGCCCACTCATGCATCCAAAAATCTGGATTGCGCTAGGCATGCTCTTTGCTGGCGGTTCCGCCATGGTCGTCTGGCGCTACACCGAACCCTTTTTGACTGCACATACCTGGGATGTTTACCTGCCCTTGGTGGGGGTTTTAACGCTCTCCAGTGCACTTTTCTTTGATCTGGGCGTCTATATGCTGGTGGTTGGTTCAGCTGTTCTCATGTTGGTTGCCTTGGCGCACCAATCTTTGCGTTTTTATCGCAAACTGCCCCATGTACACCACCTGCTCATCAAAAAAAGAGACTAATTATGGAACTGATACTCTCAATCGGCATTGGCTTTTTTGTTGCCGCGGGTGTTTGGCTCGTTTTGCGGCAGCGTACGTTCCAATTCATCATGGGGCTATCCTTGCTTTCTTATGCCGTCAACTTATTTATATTCGCCATGGGTCGCGCCCAAGTGGGCAAGCCTCCTGTGGTGGTTGATGAGCGCCTTGCTGATCCGACCCTCTATGCTGACCCTATCCCTCAAGCACTGGTGCTCACGGCCATTGTCATTGGCTTTGCCACTACTGCCTTGTTCTTGGTGGTCTTGCTGGCCAATCGCGGCTTCTCTGGTACCGACCATGTTGACGGACGAGAGGAGTAAGCATCTTGAAGCAACAGCTTTTAGAACATCTCCCCATCCTGCCCGTCGCCATTCCCCTGTTAACAGCAGGCTTGATGCTTTTGTTCAACGAGCAAAAGCGCCTGTTTAAAATCCTGCTGGGTAGCTGTGCCTACCTGCTGTTATTTTGGGTCGCCTTAAGTTTGGTCAAAATTACCGATGGCAGCATAGATAGCCACTGGGCTCATCAGGTGGGGGTCTATCGCCTGGGCAATTGGCCTGCTCCTTTTGGCATTGTCCTTGTTGTCGACAGGCTGGCGGCAATGATGCTGTTATTGACCGTCATATTGGCCAGTCTCACATGGGTTTACGGAATCTCACGCTGGGACCGCAAGGGGGTTCATTTTCACCCTCTTTTCCAATTGATTGTAATGGGCCTGAATGGCGCATTCTTGACCGGTGATTTATTTAACCTTTTTGTATTTTTTGAGGTTTTTCTGGCCGCCTCATATGGCTTGATATTACACGGCTCAGGCAAGGAGCGCGTTGCCAACGGCATGCACTATATCGCCGTCAACCTGCTATCTTCTTTCTTATTGCTGATCTCCATCGCCCTTATCTATGGGCTCACCGGCAGTCTGAATATTGCCGATATCACCGTACATGCTGACCAGCTCAGTCGTGCCGACCGCACCCTGTTTGAGCTGGCCGCAGCCATTCTCGGGGTGGCCTTTCTTATCAAGGCCGCCGCCTGGCCATTAAACTTCTGGCTGGTCGGGGCCTATGCCCATGCCAGTGCACCTGTGGCGGGCCTATTTTCCATTATGACCAAGGTGGGCATCTATGCCCTGCTGCGCATCGGTTCCTTACTGGAGCCTACAGGTGCACCGGCCGCCTTTGGGGGGGCCTGGATGTTTCCGCTGGGGATCGTTACCCTGGCCTTTGGCACCCTAGGCATGCTGGCCGCCCATCAACCCGAGCGCTTGGCCAGTTATTGTATTATTATTTCTTCTGGAACCTTATTAGCGGCTTTAGGCATGCCCGGCGTTATTCTTACCGGCCCTGCCCTTTATTATCTACTCAGTTCGGTGATGGCTGTCGGTGCCTTTTTCCTTCTGCTGGAAATGATTAACCGCCTGCAACCCTTTGGCTCTGACCTGCTCGCTGTCACTGAAGATGCTTTTGAGCTGCGCGATTTGGGCGATGAAGAGGGGTTAGAAGACACCGTCGGTATTCCCTTTCCGGTACCCATTGTCTTTCTTGGGCTTGCCTTTTTTGCCTGCGCCCTGCTGATTATCGGTTTGCCGCCCCTTTCTGGCTTTGTGGCCAAGTTTGGCCTGCTCTCGGCGGCTTTGGTTAGCTCTGGCGCTACTGGCAATGCCTGGATCCTGACCGCTGCTGTACTGCTATCAGGCTTTGCTGGCATTATGGCCTTTTCCCGAATGGGGATTCACCTGTTTTGGGCCGTGCGAAATCCGCGCCTACCCACATTAAAATTCACCGAGGTTTTGCCTGCACTTGGACTAATTAGCTTGTGTGCCGGCCTGGCGATTTGGGCCGGACCCATCAGCAGCTATTTAGAAGACACAGCGCATTATCTGGATCAGCCCTGGCTGTATATTGACGCTGTCTTAACACCTTGAACGATATGGCCGCCATGAAAAATATCAGAGAACGCCTCAATTTTCTTAATCTGCCTATCATCCTGTTTGTGCTGTGGATGCTCTTACAGGCTGACTGGAGCGTGGGCCAAATCATTTTGGGGCTTTTTCTAAGCACCGTCATCAGCATTGCTGCTTGGCCCTTTCGCCCTGTCAGGGCCACCATGAAGCATCCCTTTATTGCCCTGCGTTTAGTGTGGCATGTAGCCGTCGATATCGCTAAATCAAATTATGATGTTGGTCGTATCGTCTGGCTTGGAACACGCGCCCAGCCCACACCGGGTTTTCTGGATATTCCGCTAAAAATGCGCGACCCCCATGGGCTGGCCGCCTTAGCGTGTATTATTACCTATACACCAGGAACTGTTTGGGCAGGTTATGTTGAAGAAACCAACCTGTTGACGCTTCACATTCTGGATCTTAAAGACGAGGCATTTTGGTTAAATGTCATTCAAAATCGTTACCAATTACCACTAATAGAAATTTTCGAATGAATAGCATCATTTCCTGGGCCAGCAGCTTTGCCTTATTATGTTTCAGCGCCGGCATGCTAATTGCTTGCTACCGCCTCTGGACTGGCCCTACAGCAGCCGACCGCGTTCTTGCCCTGGATTGCATGTATAACAACGGGCTGCAGGCCCTGCTTGCGCTGGGCTTGCTGGCCTATTCCGAACTGTATTTTGACCTGGCCCTAATCATTGCCCTGTTTGGCTTTGTTGGCTCGGCCGCGATGGCAAAATTCCTGTTACGTGCCGAGGTGATAGAACCATGAGCATGATTGAACTCATCATCAGCTTGATAGCCGCGGTGCTAATTGTACTTAGCGGTATCATCACCTTTACCGGAACGTTGGGGCTGGTGCGTTTGCGGCATTTTTATTCGCGCATGCACGCCCCCACTCTGGGTAATACGCTGGGCGTTTTTTGTTTGCTGGTTGCGTTAATCCTGGTGCTTGGCCTGATGCACCAGAAAATTTTAATTCACCCCCTGTTGATCACCTTCTTGTTGATTATTACCTCGCCGGTCACTGCCATCCTGTTGATGCGTGCTGGTATTAAAAGAGAGCTTTACGAGCCCCTGACAATTTACGCTCCAGATGAACCAGGGACAATGGAACTACCCACCAAAGATACCAGTCTATTAGAAGAAACAGATACTGACAGCCCAACCGAGGCGGCTCAGGACAAAGAAAACTAATTAATTAAGCACCTTGTACCCTAAACTTGCACCCAGCTGCCTTGCTTGGCTGCCTGATCTGGTAAAACAGTTCACAAGAGACACATCCAAATACAAGTTGTAATTCTGACAAATGGTATTCTATGGGTATTGGAATGCTGTCAACAAGGAGCTAACCATGAGAACATCCAGTCGTACAAACGTTTTTACACGTCTTCTTCAGTTAGGCTTATTTGGCGGTGCATTACTTTTTGCCGCTCAAGGTTTTGCCCAAACCGACCCCGGTCAAACCTACCAAGAAGCCATTAAACACTGCGACAGTATTGCTGATGAAGCCGAACGCCGGGATTGCCGGCGCGACGCGGGGGCGGCACTCCAAGAAGCCCGAAACCACCCTGACAAATATCGACAAATCGATGAACAGACCTTGATGCAAAACCGCCTCTCGCGCTGTGAACGCTTGCCAGCCGCGCAACGAGAGCTATGCATCAAGACCATGCAAGAAGGCACAGAAACCCAAACCATGGGTTCTGTAGATGGTGGCGGCGTACTCCGGAAAACAACTATTAGAGAGAAAGGTGCTCCTCAGAGCCAGACAGCCCCATCCGGGCAACAACCTGCTGGTCAGACTAGCCAGCCACAGGGGGCCACTGAAAGCCAGGGCATGCCCACAAGCAATACAGAGGAACCCTTAAAGGCAAAAGAGTCCTACGGGGCGCATCCTGTACGTTAAGTCTTCACCCAACGACCTGGCCGCTCGCAACAGCGGGCCAGGTCAAATTATAGTCACCATGGGTGTGCCCATGGTTATGCAAAAAGCGCCAATAAACCCCAATAAGCGCCAAAAAAATAAATTATCACTAGGCTATTCGGTTTTGGCCTGGGTCACAAAACCTATTTTATGCAATCCCGAGTCTTTTAAAATGCTCATGGTTTCAGCCAGCACGCCGTAGGGAACGGCCTCGTCTGCCCGTATCCGCACCTCGCGTTCTGTTTGCTCGGCGCTCATGCCCGCTAAATAACCCGACAAATCGGTGATCTCGACCAAGGTCTCGTCTACATAGACATCACCTTCTGCGGTAATGGCCACATCAATGGCTGCCTGCTGCGCATCAATGGCCTGTGCATTGGCGCGGGGTAGCTGGACATTGATGGAATGGGTTAGCAAAGGCGCGGTAATCAAAAATATCACCAAAAGCACCAGCATGACGTCAATCAGAGGCACCATGTTGATTTCAGCATTGGCCTGCGTACTACCCAACCCCTCACCATCAAAACGACCGAAAGACATATTACGCCTCGTCTACAAAAAAAATAGCAAATTAACCCGTTCTATCATCGCCGCGCTATCATCGCCCTGTCGGCACTTAAGCCGAGCGCAGCTGCGCTGAGGTGGGCTGCTGAGTATGGGTCTTGGACTGCCCGGCATTGGCTGGCGTTTGGCCCACCGTCAGGAAGGTAAATAAATCATGGGCAAAAGCATCCAAACCAGCTAAATACACGCGGTTAGAACGTATAAAGGCGTTGTAGGCAATGACAGCCGGGATTGCCACAGCCAGCCCCAAGCCCGTCATAATCAATGCCTCACCCACTGGCCCGGCAATATTACTTAGGGCTACCTCACCACCCAAGCCAATATTGACCAAGGCATGATAAACCCCCCAAACAGTACCAAACAGCCCTACAAATGGGGCAGTTGAGGCAATGGAAGCCAGCACCGTCAAGCCATTTTCCAACTTGGCGGTTTCCTCAGCAATGGTTTTACGCATCATGCGCATTAAAAAACCTTCCATTCCGCCCTGCTCGCCCAACCGCTCAGCACCCTGCTGCGACTGATGCCCTCGGGCCTCAAGCGCCTGCTTAGTCAGCAGGGAAAAAGAATCATCAGCCTTGGTTTTTTTCAGCTCAGCGGCCACCTCATCCAGCGAACGGGCAGACCAAAAAGCCTGCACAAAGCGCCGTGCCCTTTTTTTACGCTGCCACTGGCCATACCCTTTGAAAAAAACCAGATACCAGGTCACCACTGACATGATCAACAAAATAATAAACAAGCTCTGGCCCACCCAGTCGCTTTGAGCAATAAAATGCAATACGCCGGGCTCGGCCATCTCTTGAGGAGCCGTGGTGGTCAAGGATGACGACACCTCGTCAATGGTTTGTGCTGCTGAATGAACCTCAGCTTGTATTTGGCCCATACCTAACCATAGGTAATCAAGTACACGCATAAAAAATCCTATCAATTAAACTCAAACGGTATTTCTGCCATGGCCTTATAAGGCTTTCCATCTTCGGTATAAGGAACAAACCGAGTTCTTTGCACCGCCTCAACGGCCAATTGATCCAATTTCTGGAAACCAGAGGACTGCTTGACGCGAGCCTCTAGCACCTGCCCCTGTGTGGAAACCACCACCTGGACGATCACTCGCCCTTTTTGGCCGCGGCGAATGGCGCTTCGGGCCCCTCGTACGCGAGGTGGCTGACCATCGTATTGCAGCTGCTGCACGTGTCTGGGGCTATCATCAACGGCCCCGGAGCCTGCCGAAGCACTGGGCGCCTGGCTGGTTCCGCTGCCCGCTGCGGCGCCCGCCTGTTGGGCCTGGCCTGCCCCACCATGCTGGCTTTGGTTAAGGGCCTCAGCAGCGTCCTCACTCGACTCATTGATCACCTTTTCTCTAATGGCAGGTCGTGGGGCGGGTTCTGGTTCTGGTTCTGGTTCTGGTTCTGGTTCTGGCTC
>Ga0079226_10000310_pt1 | contig 32889 bp, 19 predicted proteins | sample Poulit2014_FD_76345 | JGI IMG/M metagenome (GOLD analysis project Ga0079226, IMG submission 76345) | Agricultural soil microbial communities from Georgia to study Nitrogen management - Poultry litter 2014 | ecosystem: Environmental > Terrestrial > Soil > Agricultural land | place: USA: Georgia...
CACCTCGGTCCATCGGGGCGCGGGCCAGGCGCTCGCCGAACTGCGCCTCCCTGACGCCCTCACCTCCGATCTCGACCGCTACACGCTGCACCCCTCTCTGGTCGACGCGGGGCTCCAGGCAGCCTTGGCGCTCGCCCTACCCGAAGGCCAGGAGTGGGCGCCGGAGGGCACCGTGTCCGCGGAGGCGGCCGCGCTCCCCTTCGCCGTGGACAGCGTCGAGGTCCTCGGGCCGGTGGGCGCGGTGACGTGGGCCTACCTGCGTCGTGCCGAGGACGGCGAACGCGGCTCGGGCAGGGCCGACCTCCTCCTGTGCGACAGCGGGGGAGAAGTCGCCGTCCGGCTCAACGGGGTCGCCTTCAGACCGAGCCCACGCGCAGAGGGCGAATCGCTGCCCGCGACACGGCTCCTGTTCACTCCCACGTGGAGTGAGAGCCCCGTACCGGCCCAGCGGAGGACCGCCCACGTCGACCAATGGACGGTTCTCCTCTGTGACCCTCCGCAAGAGCTGGTCACCGGTGTGCGGGAGCACTTGGCGGAGGCCGACTGCCGCGTGGTCACCGCGCGGGCCGCCGGGTCCGGTGAACGCTACCGGGAACACCTTGCCGAGGTCCTGCGGCACAGCCAGGAACTCATCCGCGACCACGGCCGGGACCGGGGTCTGTTGCAGGTGGTCACGCCTATGGGGGGAGAGCGGAGCTACTGGGCCGGCCTGTCCGGCTTCCTACGCACGCTGCACGGGGAACATCCGGGGATCAGCGTCCAGCTCGTCCAGATCGGCGAGCGGACACGTTCGGCAGCGCTGGTGGAGCTCCTGCGTGCCGAGCGCAGGTGGCCGGCCGACCAGCTGGTCCGCTACGCCGACGATGGTGGGCGCACCGTCCAGAGGTGGGCGGAGGTAGCGCCTGTCCCAGAACCGGAGGGTCGGCTCTGGCGGGACAGCGGTGTCTACCTCATCACCGGCGGAGCTGGTGGCCTCGGCCTGGTGGTCGCCGAGGCCATCGCCCACCAGACCCGGGGCGCACGGCTCGTGTTGACGGGGCGGTCCGAACCGGGGGCGCACGTCCTCGGCCGCCTGGACCGGCTGCGGGCCGAGGCGGGGCGGGTTGACTACGTCCGCGCCGACGTCACGGACGCCCGGCGGATGGCCGAGGTGGTCGAAGGCGTCGAGCGGGAGCACGGTGCCTTGCATGGCGTGTTCCACTGCGCCGGAACCGTCCAGGACGGCCTGGTCGCCCACACGTCGGCGGAGAACCTCGATTCCGTGCTCGCGCCCAAGACCACGGGGCTCGTGCTGCTCGATGAGCTGACGCGGGATCAGCCGCTCGACCACTTCGTCGTCTTCTCCTCGCTCGCGGGCGTGACGGGCAACACCGGGCAGGCCGACTACGCTGCCGCCAACGCGTTCGCCGACCACTTCGCGGCCCGTCGCGAGGAGCTGGTGGCCCGTGGTGAGCGGCGCGGGCGCACGCTCGCGGTCAACTGGCAGCTCTGGTGGGACGGCGGTATGCGTCTCACCGAGGAGCAGGTGCGCGCCGCCGCCGACCGGACCGGACTCGCCGTCCTGGATACGGCGACAGGGCTCGGGCTGCTGGACAGCTGCGTCGCGACGGGGAGAAGCAACGTGCTGCCTCTCGTCGGCGACGCCGCCAAGCTGCGTGCCTACCTGGCGGACCGAACGAACAACGCCCCACAGGCGCGGGAGGCGGATGGGGAGCGGACACAGCCTCCCGCGGAAACGGGGAGGGAGCGAGTCGCCGCGCTGGTGACCGCCCTGAAGTCCATCGTGTGCCAGGAGATCCGGCTGTCCCCGGACCGGATCGACGCCCACACCCCGTGGGAGCACTACGGGATCGACTCCGTGATGGTCGTCAACCTCACCCAGCGGCTTGAGGACGCCTTCGGGTGGCTGTCGAAGACGCTCTTCTTCGAGAACCAGACGCTGACGGAGCTGGCTCGGGCGCTGTGCGGGAGTCACCCGCGGGCGGTCGCCGAACTGCTGGGGGAGCGGTCGGGAGACGGACCGTCCCCGGACACCGTCCGGGAGCGGCCGGGGGGCGCCGAGGCGAGGCCACTCCCGCGAACCACGCCCACCCCCCAGCGGGAGACCGCCCTCCAACCCGTCCTCCCTTCCGGCCAGGACGGCGCCGACTCCGGCCACGAGGGCGCGGACATCGCCATCGTCGGTCTCGCCGGGCGCTACCCGCAGGCCGACAGCGTCGAGGAGTTCTGGGCCAACATCCGTGGCGGACGCGACAGCGTGACCGAGATCCCGGCCGACCGCTGGGACCACGCCCCCTACTACGACCCCGAGCCGGGCCGACGCGACCGCACCTACGCGAAATGGGGGGCCTTCATCGAGGAGGCGGATCACTTCGACCCGCTCTTCTTCAACATCTCGCCGAGCGAGGCCGAGACCATGGACCCCCAGGAGCGTGTCTTCCTGAAATGTGTGCACCACGCGCTGGACGACGCCGGCCACACGCGCTACTCCCTGGCGCGCGGCGAACGCGACGGTCTCGCCGGCCAGGTCGGGGTCTTCGTCGGTGTCATGTACGAGGAGTATCAGCTCTACGCGGCGCAGCAGCAGATCCTCGGCGAAGCGGTCACCCTGAACGGCTCCGCGGCCTCGATCGCCAACCGTGTGTCCTACGTCTACGGCTTCCACGGCCCCAGCATCGCCCTGGACACCATGTGCTCCTCCTCCCTGGTCGCCATCCACCTGGCGTGCCAGAGCCTGCGCACGGGGGAGTCCGAGGCCGCGGTCGCGGGCGGTGTCAACCTCTCCCTGCACCCCAACAAGTTCCTGATGCTGGGCGGGAGCCGCTTCGCCTCGACGCGGGGGCGCTGCGAGTCGTTTGGCCGGGACGGGGACGGCTACGTCCCCGGGGAGGGCGTCGGCGCGGTGGTGCTGAAGCCGCTGGCGGCGGCGGAGCGTGACGGCGACCAGGTCCACGCGGTGATCAAGGGCACCGCGGTCAACCACGGGGGCAGCACCAACGGCTACACCGTGCCGAACCCTGCGGCCCAGACCGCCGTCCTTCGCGGTGCCATGAGCCGGGCCGGTGTCGACCCGCGCACCATCTCCTACGTCGAGGCGCACGGCACGGGCACCAAGCTGGGTGACCCCATCGAGGTCACCAGCCTGGCCAGGGCTCTGGACACGGGCGACGACGCGCACCACTGCTACCTCGGCTCCGTCAAGTCCAACATCGGCCACGCCGAGAGCGCTGCCGGCATCGCCGGAGTCACCAAGGTCCTGATGCAGATGCGGCACGGAGAGGTCGCCCCCTCGCTCCTCTCCGGGGCGCTCAACCCCGAGATCGACTTCGCCTCCACCCCGTTCACCGTGCCCCAGGACGTGGTTCCGTGGAGCCGCCCGCTGGTGGAACGGGACGGCGCGGTCGCGGAGGCGCCCCGGGTCGCCGGGGTCTCCAGCTTCGGCGCCGGCGGGACCAACGCGCACGTGGTGATCGCCGAGTACGCCCCGCCCGGGCCCGACACCCACGACGCCGCGTCCGACCCACCGCCACGCCTGGCGGTGCCGTTGGCGGCGCGCAGCGTCGAGCAGCTGCGCGGTGTCGCGGAGCGCCTGCTGGCGCGCCTGCGCGAACGCCAGCTGTCCACGGGAGAGCTGGCCGACGTGGCCCACACCCTCCAGACCGGGAGGGACGCGTTCGAGGAGAGGCTGGGCTTCGTCGTCACCGGTCAGCAGGACCTGGAACGCGGGCTGGAGACGTTCCTCGCCAGCGGGGACGCACCCCATCGGGGAACGGTTCAAGGGCCGCTACGGCGGCCCGGCACCAGGGTCGAACCCGAACAGCGGGACGAGATCCTCGCCCTGCACCGAAGCGGCGCCTACGAGGAGCTTCTCGACCTCTGGGTCGCCGGGGCCGACGTTGACTGGGCACCGCTGGCCGAACCCGGGCGCCGCCGTGTCAGCCTGCCGCGCTATCCGTTCTCCCGGCGTCGATACTGGCAGCCTGCACCGGACACCGCGACGCCGACCACGCGGGAAACCGCCGTGCCCACACATGGTCTCGGGACAGCCACGGTGGCCCCCGTGCCCTTCCACCCGCTCCTGCACCAGAATCGGTCGTCCTTGTTCGAGCAGTGCTACACGACGGAGTTCACCGGTGGCGAACCCTTCCTGGACGGCCACCGCGTCAACGGTCGCAGGGTCCTTCCCGGGGCCGTGACCCTGGAGATGGCCCGTGCCGCGGGAGCCGCCGGCCTGGAGTACCCGGTCAGAACCGTTCGTGACGTGTACTGGATGGCTCCCGTGGAGGTCGGTGACGAACCGCACGGGATCGCGGTACGCCTCCTGCCCGAGGAGGACTCCGTCCTGGTGCGGGTCGGCACCGGCGGAGCACCGGACACGGACGTGTGCGCGCAGGCCCGTATCGACCTCGCCTCGGAGGAGCCGGGCTCCACCGCCGTACCGCCACCGGCGCTGGACCTGATGAAGGTCGCCGGCCGCTGCGACCAGAAGGTCGGCGGCGCGGTGATCTACCGGTCCATGGCCGCCGCCGGACTGGTCACCGCCCCGGCGTTCCAGGTGATCGACGAGGTGCTCTTCCGCGACGACGAGGCGGTCGCCTACCTGAGACCGCCGGAACAGCGGGAACGGCACCCGGCGGAGGTGCTCTGTCCAGCCCTGGTGAACGGCGCCCTCCAGGTCGTCACCGTGCTGATGGGTCAGGACGGTGCCACCGACACGGACGACGGCGCAGGCCAGCTGTACCTGCCGTTCTCCGTGGGGCGGGTGGATATCTGGGGGAGGCTGGCCGACGCGTGCGCCGTGCACGTCCGTCCCGCCGCCGCTCCGCCGCGATCAGGACCCACAGGCGCGACCCCGCGTGGTTTCGACATCACCGTGACCGACCTGGACGGCAGCGCCCTCGTCGTCCTGGATGACTACGCCCTCGCGGCCTGGCCCGCGACCAAGGACAGGTGAGTGACATGACCGAGCGCGACGACGCGTCGCAGAGTCCCAGCGTGCGCTTTCTGGCCTCGGCGTGGGGCGAGGAGGCGGCGCTTCCCGCCCCGGAGGCGGCCGGAGGCTTCCCCCCGACCGGATCTTCGGGGCACAGCGTGCTCCTGCTCACCACGGAGCGACACGTTGAGCGGGCGGTCAGGGAGGGGTTCGAACGGCGTGTCGGAGGCCGGGACACACTGCGCGTCGTCCGCTCGGCCGAGGAGCTGGAGGCAACCGTCCGGGACCACGGCGTCCCGCACCGAATCCTGCTCCACCGCGGGCACACGCCCACCACCTCCGGTGCCGACCTGGCGGAGCGGGAGTTCTTCCTGCTCTTCAACCTGACGCGCTCCCTGCTCGCGCGGCAGCCCGAGCACCCGGTGCGGCTGGTCTACGCCTTCGTTGAGGAGAGCGGCCAGGTGCGGCCCGCGCCGCGGGCCGTCGGCGCCTTCGCTCGGGTGGTCCACCTCGAACGGCCGGACTTCCACATCCGGACGGTGGCCGTGCGGCGCGGGGGCGGTTCGGCCCGAGCGGAGCCCGACGCCACCGCGTTCGGTGCCGAGACCGCCGCTCTCGTGGCCGAACTGGATCTCCTTGACGACGCGGTCGAGGTCAGCCACGACGGTGGACGGCGCCGGGTACGTCACCTCGTCACCGTTCCGGGGTCGTCGCGGAGGGACCCCGCTTTACCGGTACGGGACGGCGGAACCTACCTGGTCACCGGAGGGCTGGGCAGGCTCGGACTGAACGTGGCTCGGGACCTGGCCCGAAGCGCCGAGGTCAACCTGGTCCTGACCGGGCGCCGGCCACTCGACGTACCCGCCCGACGCGCCATCGCCGAGCTGGGCGGTGACGCGCGGGTCCACTACGTGAGCTCCGACATCGCCACCCGCGCGGGCGCGGCGGAGGTCGTTCGGCAGGGCAGGTCGCGGTTCGGCGCGCTGAACGGCGTCGTGCACTCGGCCGGCGTGGTGCGTGACGCCCTGCTGTGGAGGAAGACCTCGCAGGAGGCGTTGGCCGTGCTGGCGGCCAAGATCAGCGGCACGGAGTTCCTGGACGAGGCCCTGGGCGGGCATGAGCTGGACTTCTTCGTGCTCTTCTCCTCGCTCGCCGGGACGCTCGGCAATCTCGGCCAGGCCGACTACGCCTTTGCCAACGCCTACCTCGACCACTTCGCGCGGCTTCGTGAGTCGCGGCGGCGCGGCGGGCTCTGTTCGGGCAGGACCGTCTCGATCGCCTGGCCACTGTGGGAGGAGAGCGCGCTGGGACACGGCGCCGACAGCGATCGGGCCGCGGCGGAGCTGGGACTGCGCCCGTTGACGACCGAGGAGGGCGTCGCGGCCTTCCGCGCCGCCCTCACCGTTGACGAACCCGCGATCGTGGTGGCCAAAGGGGAGCCGAGAACGTGGGAGACGCTGACGCCTTCCACCGCGTCCGCGGGGCGGCCAACGCCCGCTGAGCAGCGGGCCCCCGAAGAACGGACCTCCTCGGCGTCCGCGAGCACGATCGAGGAGGAGGACCCCGTCCTACGCGGACGGACGAGGGACTACCTCGTCGAGCTCGTCGCGCGCTACACGAAGCTCTCACCGGCGGAGATCCGGACCGACACGTCCTTTGGCCGCTATGGCCTGGAGTCGGTCGTGATCGTCACCATCACTCAGGAGCTGGAGCGCGACCTGGGCGCACTGTCCAAGACGCTCTTCTTCGAGTACGACGGCGTCGACGTGCTGGCCGCGCACCTGCTGCGGACGAAGGAGGCCGAGCTGCGCGCCCGCTTCGGCCTGATCGGTCCGGGCGCACCGCCGCGGGCAGAGGACAGGACCCCGTCCGCCGTTTCCGCGCCGGCTGCCGGACGGCTCTCCGGCAAGTGGGAGCTGCTGGCCGCCCGCGGCCGGGCCGGTGACCGGCCCGCACGCGTACCGGAACCGGTGCGCTCGCGGACCGGCGCGTCCCCGGAGCCCGAGCCGATCGCCATCGTCGGGCTCGCCGGACGGTACCCGGAGGCGCCCGATCTCGACGCCTTCTGGCGGAACCTCCGTGATGGCAGGGACAGCGTCACCGAGGTACCCGCTCGACGCTGGGACCACCGTGCCTACTTCGACGAGGTGAAGGGAACACCGGGCAAGACCTACGGCCGATGGGGTGGGTTCCTCGACGGTGTGGAACTGTTCGATCCGCTCTTCTTCAACATCGCGCCGGCCGAGGCGGAGTTTCTCGACCCACAGGAGCGCCTGTTCCTGGAGACCAGCTGGCACACCATCGAGGACGCCGGATACACCCGCGGAGCGCTGGCCGGCGGCAGGGTCGGGGTCTTCGTCGGTGTGATGTATGGCCTGTACCAGTTGTTGGCGACGGACCGATACGGAGGGTGGGTGAACGGCAACTCCTCCTACGCCTCGGTGGCCAACCGTGTCTCGCACTTCTTCGACTTCCACGGCCCGAGCGTGGCGGTGGACAGCATGTGTTCGTCCTCCCTGGTCGCCGTCCACCAGGCGTGCGCGAGCATCCGAGCCGGCGACTGCGACCTCGCTCTCGCGGGCGGCGTCAACGTCATGAGTCATCCGTCGAAGTACGTGCAGTTGAGCCAGGGGGGCTTCCTGTCCACCGACGGCCGGTGTCGTTCCTTCGGCGCCGGTGGTGACGGCTACGTCCCCGGCGAGGGCGTCGGCGCGGTGCTGCTGAAGCCGCTCGACAAGGCCCTCGCCGATGGGGACCACGTGCACGCGGTCATCCGGGGCAGCGCCGTCAACGCCGGCGGACGGACCAGCGGCTACTCGGTCCCGAACCCGGAGGCGCAGGCCGAGCTCATCACCGGGGCCCTGGAACGGGCGGGTGTCGGCGCGCGGGACATCTCTTACGTCGAGGCGCACGGAACCGGTACCGCCCTGGGCGACCCCATCGAGGTCACCGGGCTCACGAAAGCCTACCGTGCGTTCACCGCCGATCGGCAGTACTGCGCGGTCGGCTCGGTGAAGTCCAACATCGGACACCTCGAGTCGGCGGCGGGGGTCGCGGCCCTCACCAAGGTCCTGCTCCAACTGCGGCACCGGCAACTCGCGCCGTCTCTGCACGCCGAACCGCTGAACCCGATGATCGACTTCGCGGACTCCCCCTTCTACGTCCAGCGTGAGCTGGGCGCATGGGCTGCCGACGGGGGACCGCGGCGAGCGGCGGTGAGCGCGTTCGGGGCCGGGGGCACCAACGCACACCTCATCCTGGAGGAGTACCAACACTCCGACACTCACGGAGGGAGCGTTTCGCCTCCTGGCCACGTCGTAGAGGAACGGAGGGAATGGCTGTTCCCACTGTCGGCGCAGACGGACGTCAGCCTGACCGCCCAGATCCGGCGAGTCCTTGACTATCTCGATGGGGACGGCGCGGACTCGGTGTCCGGCGCGGTGGACACCGATCGGGGCGCCGGCGCACTGCGCCGCGAGGTCCGTTCCGCGGTCGCCGAGGCCCTCGGTCTGGAGCAGGGGGAGATCGATGACGAGGAGCGCTACCTCGATCTCGGCCTCGATCCCTACGCCCTCGCCCGTGTCCAGGAGCGGCTGTGGGACCGGCTGGCGGCCGACCTGCCACGCGGAGCGCTTCACGAACACCCCACGGTCGCCCAGACCACCGCTCACCTGACGCGGCTCTTGGGGCTGAGCGGTGGCGCCGCGACGAACGGCGCCGGAAATTCGGACTCGCCCACCGGTGGCGGCGAACGTGACCTCGCCGCTCTCGCCTACACCCTGCAAACGGCGCGCGAGCCCTTGACCCAACGGGTCGCCGTGGTCGCCGGGGACGTGGACGAGCTGCGCGCACGGCTGCGCGCCCTCCTCGACGGCGCCGACGCGCCCGGTGGCCACCGCGGCGCGGCGGAGGCGGCGGACGCCAGCGTGCACCGCCTGCTCAGACACGAGGTGACTCGGACCTACGTGAGTCGTCTCCTGTCCGACGGGGACCTGGACGAGGCGGCGCGGCTGTGGGCCATGGGCGCGGACGTGGACTGGTCAGCCCACTGGGGCGACCGTCACCCCCGCCGACTGTCCCTGCCGGGCTACCCTTTCGACCGCGACGTGCACTGGCTCCTCCCGGTCGCGGACGGAGAGCCCCTGGTGCCCGGACCGGTACCGTCCGGTACGCGCGAGGAGCCTGACGCGTTGGAGCCGGTCCGGGCGGATGAACGGCCCAGGACGCCTCCGGCCACCGAGGCGCCCGAGATATCCGACTACGCCACGGTGCTCACGGAGCTGAGACGCTGCTTCGGTGAGGTGCTGAAGATTCCCGAGCCACGGCTCGGGGAGCGCACCGCCTTCGAGCAGTTCGGCCTTGACTCGGTCCGGGTCGCCCAGATCAACCGGTGGTTGGAGCAGAGCTATGGTCCACTCCCCAAATCGCTCCTGTTTAGCCATGGAAACCTGGAGTCTCTGGCCCGGTACCTCAGCACCCACCACGCTCCGGTCGCCGCACAGCCCTCGCCAACGCCCGACGCGGAGCCGATCCGGTCCGGCGCGGTCACGGAGCGGTCCCGAGACGCGGAGGCCGGTCAGAGCACGGACATCGCGATTGTCGGACTGAGTGGGCGCTATCCGCAGGCCCCCACGCTGGAGCGGTTCGCGGCGAACCTCGCCGCACAGAGGGACAGCGTGACCGAGATCCCGACCGAGCGGTGGGACCACGCCGATTATCCGGACATCGCCTGCCGCTGGGGCGGCTTCATCGACGACGCGCTGGCCTTCGACCCGGCTTTCTTCAGCGTTTCCCCGAACGCCGCCGCCTACATGGACCCCCAGGAACGCCTGTTCGTCGAGAGCGTGTGGCACTGCCTGGAGGACGCCGGTTACACCCCGGAAGGGCTCGCGCCACCCGACTCGCCGGGCGGACGTGCGGACGTCGCGGTCTACGCGGGGGTCACGTTCAACGAGTACGCCCTTTACGGTGCGGCGGACCTGGCGGCGGGGGAGGACGCGCCCCTCAACTCCCAGCTGTACTCGGTGGCCAACCGGATCTCCTACCTGCTCAACCTCCGAGGCCCCAGCCTGACCGTCGACACCGCCTGCTCGTCCTCGCTGTACGCGATCCACCTCGCCTGCGAGGCCGTTCGGCGCGGTGAGTGCCAGGTGGCCGTGGCCGGCGGGGTCAACCTCAGCCTGCACCCCAGTAAGTACCTGACCCTGGACATGTTCAACTTCCTGGCCCCCGACGGCCACTGCAAGAGCTTCGGGGCCGGAGGGGACGGATACGTGCCGGGGGAGGGGGTGGGCGCGGTCCTGCTGAAGCCGTTGGCGCGGGCGGAGGAGGACGGCGACCACGTCTATGGCGTGATCAAGGGCAGCGCGGTCAACCACGGGGGAAGAACCAACGGTTACACGGTTCCCAACCCGGTGGCCCAGACAGAGGTGGTTCGCAGGGCCCTGGAGCGCTCCGGTGTGAGCCCCGCGAGCATCAGCTACCTCGAGGCACACGGTACCGGGACCTCACTCGGAGACACGATCGAGATCGAGGCGCTCACCGAGGCCTTCGGCGAGCGGCCCGAGGGGGCACCGCCCTGCGCGATCGGGTCTGTGAAGTCGAACATCGGCCACCTGGAGGCCGCCGCGGGCGTCTCCCAGTTGACCAAGGTGCTGCTCCAGATGCGCGGCGGCCGACTCTTCCCCAGCCGATTGAACTCCGACCGCCTCAACCCCGAGATCGACTTCTCCCGCACGCCGTTCCGGGTGCAGCTGGAGGAGGCACCCTGGCACGTGGCGGCGCCGGCGGATGGCGGACGACCCGACCCACGGCGTGCGGGGATCAGCTCCTTCGGTGTCGGCGGTGTCAACGTCCATCTGGTGGTGGAGGAGGCTCCGTCCAAGGAGCACCGGACACCGGGGGAACCAGAGCCCCAGCTCCTGCCGCTGTCCGCACGTACACCGGAGGCGCTCGCCCGCTACGCCGCTGACCTGCTCAACTATCTAAAGGAGGAGGACGAGCCCGCGGACATCGCGGACATCGCGTTCACCTTACAGACGGGACGCCTCGCCCTCCCCTACCGAGTGGCCTTCGTCGCCGCGCACCACGCCGAGCTCACCGACCAGGTCGCGGCCTACGCCGCTGCCGCCGGCGAGGGCGCGCCGATACCGGGGGTCGTGTCCGGTGGGGTGCCGACGGGGGAGGTACCCGGCGCGCAGGGCGCCCCCGTCGGACACGACCCCGGACGGGAGCCGGTCCGGGACCGCGACCAGCTCCACGACCTCGCCCGGCGCTGGGTCGCCGGTGGCGACCTCGGTTTCGAGAGGTGGCACGCGAAAGGGGAACGGCGCCGTGTTCCGCTGCCCGGATACCCTTTCGACCGCGACACGTACTGGTTGTACCGGGCGCCGGTGCGCGCCGCACCCGTCGTGCCGGCCCCGGGGCAGTCGCCACCTGCCGAGGAGGCGGACACCGACGGCCCCGCCGTAGAGGCAGCGGCTGGGAGCGGGAACGAGCTGGATGTCCCCTTCCTGACCGAGTTGGCGGACACCTTCCCCGACGAGCGTCTCGACATGGTGGCCGCGTACGTCCAGCGGCGGGTCGGTCACCTGCTGGGGTTCACCGACGACCGCCTGCCAGGAACCGAACAGGGCTTCTTCGACCTCGGGATGGATTCCATCACCGCGACTCAGGCCCACGCCCAGCTCGAGGCGGGCTTCGGGCAGGAGCTCGACCTCCAGCTGTTCTTCAACTACCCGACCGTTCGGGACGTCGCCGCCTACATCCTCGGTCTTCTCGACGTGGAGGGCTTCGAACCGCCCACGCCCGGCACCCGGGAGGCGGTCATCGAGCCGGCGGCCGTGCGGCTGTTCACTCGGCCCTGGGTGCGGAGCACACCGGGCGTGGAGGGAGCGGACAGCGGCCGACGCCCCGCCACTGCCGGAGCGACCATCCTCCTGTTCGACACCAACGAGACTCTGCGGACCGCCCTGAGATCACTTCCCGAAGAGCGACGGCCCGGACGGGTGGTCCTGGTGCGTCCCGGCTCGGGCTTCCGCGAGCTCAACGACGACCTGTACGAGATCGAGCCGACCTCCCGCGAGGACCACGCGGCCTTGTTCACCGCCCTCGCCGAGCGGGGGACCGCGGTGGACCGGATGATTCACTTCTGGTCGGCGCCGGGCCCGGAGGCGACACGCCTCGACGAGAACCTGGAACGCGGTGTCCACGCCCTGACCATGCTCGGTCAGGCGGTGCTGGCGCGGCCCGGGGCGGGTCGGGTCAACGTGCTCTACGTCTTCGCGAACTCCGGTGGCGTGGCCACCCCGGAACACCGCGGGGTCGGCGGGTTCGCCCGCGCGGTCCGCATCGACAGCCCGCTGCTCTCCTACCGCACCGTCGAGTTCACCCGGGCCAACCTGAGCAGGGCGAGCGTGGCCCGCGCGCTGCTCACCGAGTTCGACCTACCGGACCAGGACATCGAGGTTCGGCACGATGGCACGCACCGATGGGTGCGCTCCTTCCAACCGGTCGCCAGGACCGGACCGGACGCGTCCCAGGGGCCCCTCACGCAGGGCGGGGTGTACCTGGTCACCGGCGGGCTCGGAGGGCTCGCCGAGCTCGTCGCCGGCCGCCTGTGCCGTGACTTCGCGGCCAAGGTCGTCCTCGTCGGCCGTAGTGAGGCCGACACGCAGGCCAACGCACGGTTGGGGGCGTGGTGCGCGAACGGGGCCGAGGTTGTCTACCGCACCGCCGACGTCGGGGACGCCGGGGCGGTTGAGGAGCTCGTGGAGTGGACCCGGGCATGCTACGGCCGGGTCAACGGGGTGTTCCACGCCGCCGGCGTGTTGCGGGACGGGTCGGTCGCCGACAAGAGCCGGCGGGACATGGACGAGGTGTTCCGCGCCAAGGTGCGCGGCACCCGCCACCTCGACCTGGCGCTGCGGGACGAACCACTCGACTGTTTCGTCCTGTTCTCCTCACTCGCCGCGGTCCTGGGCAACCTCGGGCAGAGCGACACCTGTTTCGCCAGCGCCTACCTGGACGCGTTCGCCGAGTACCGCGAGCGGCTGTGCGAGCGCGGTGAGCGTCGGGGACGGACTCTCTCGGTGAACTGGTCCTTCTGGCGTGACGGCAAGCTCACGGTAGGCGAGCCGGTCCTGGCCATGATGAACAGCCGGTTCGGCGCCGCGCCCCTCGACGCCGACGAGGGCTGGGAGGCTCTCCGCTCCGCCGTCGCCCTCGACCAGTCACAGGTGGTCGTGGTCAAGGGAACGGCGCAGAAGACCAACCGTGTCCTCGGCATCGAGAACGCGGAACAGGACGGTGCCTCGAGCGGCTCGCCGACCTCGCACGTCGAACTTCCCGGAACGGGCGTGGAACCCGGGCCGGAGGCGTTCGCCGACGCCCTGGAGCCAGATGCCGATCCGGGAGTGCGGGCCCGGATGACCGAGCTGGACGCGATGGACGAGCGGGAGCTTGTCGCCCTACTGGAGAAGGAGATCGAGTTGAGCATGATCGCTGAGGACGGTGTGGCGTGAGCGAAGCGCGACAGAGCACGACCAGCGCGTTGCTGAAGCAGGCCGTCCTGCGGACACAGGCCATGCGCCAGCGCCTGGAGGAGGTCACCAGGGCCGCCAAAGAGCCGATCGCCGTGGTCGGCATGGGATGCCGTTTCCCCGGCGGTTGCGACACCCCCGAACGGTACTGGTCCTTCCTGCTCGATAACGGGATCGGGGTCCGGGAGGTCCCCGAGGACCGCTGGTCGGCGGAGGAGTACTACGACCCGACCCCCGGAAGAAGCGGAAAGATCTACGTCCGGGAGAGCAACTTCCTGGAGCGTGACGTCGCTGCCTTCGACGCACGCTTCTTCAGGATCTCCCCGGTCGAGGCCAACGCGATGGACCCGCAGCAGCGCCAGCGCCTCGAGGTCTGTTGGGAGGCGCTGGAGAACGCCGGACAACGCCCCAGCGAGCTACGCGGCAGCAACACGGGCGTGTTCATCGGGGTGTCCAGCAACTCGGAGTACGGCACCCTGGTGCAGTCGTCCGCCGACGTCAACGAGTACATCGGCACCGGCACCACCTCCAGCGTCGCCTCAGGGCGCCTCGCCTACGCGTTCGGCTGGAGCGGCCCGGCACTGTCCCTGGACACGGCGTGCTCTTCCTCGCTGGTCAGCGCCCAACTGGCGGTGGATGCGCTGCGCCGCCGCGACTGCGACATGGCGGTCGCCGGCGGGGTGAGCATGATGCTCGCCCCCAGCGTCATGTCCTCGCTGTGCGCGATGAACGCCCTCGCGCCGGACGGCCGCTCCAAGCCGTTCGACGCTTCGGCCGACGGTTACGGTCGCGGGGAGGGGTGCGGGATCGTCGTGCTCAAGCGTCTCTCCGACGCTCAGCGCGACTCCGACACCGTTTACGCGCTGATCAAGGGCGGCGCGGTGAACAACGACGGTGAGAGCAGCGGACTGACGATCCCCAACGGGCGGGCCCAGCGCGCCGTCCTTGAGACGGCGCTCACGAACAGCGGGCTGAGCCCGGACGCCGTGGACTACCTGGAGACGCACGGAACCGGAACGCTGCTGGGCGACCCGATCGAGGTCGACGCGATCAACCAAGTCTACGGCCGGACCCGCCAGGGCCCGCTCACCCTCGGCGCGGTCAAGGGGAACATCGGCCATTTGGAGAGCGCCGCGGGTGTCGCCAGCCTGATCAAGGCCGTGCTCTCCCTCCACCACGGGCGGATCGCGCCGATCACTGGGTTGGGCGAGCTGAATCCCCGAATCGAGCCGATGCGCCAGAGCTTCACGTTCCCGACCCGTGCCCACGAGTGGCCCGCGACGCCGGGGCGCCCGCGGTACGCGGCCGTGAGCTCGTTCGGGTTCAGCGGGACCAACGCCCACATGATCCTCACCGAGGCGTCCCAGTCGGAAGACGCGGCGTCCACGGGCGTCCTTCCACCGCGGGACGCCTCCCCGCCGCGATCGAGCTGGTCGCTGTTGACCCTCACCGGTACGACGGAGCGCAACCTCGTCCAGCAGATCCGCGCTCACCAGGCTTACCTGGAAGAGCGGCCGGAGGTGTCGATCCAGGACGCGTGCTACACGGCCAACACCTGCCGTAACACCTTCGCGCACCGCGCGGTCTTCATCGGGCGGACCAGGGCGGAGGTACAGGCGTCCATCGCGGCGGTTCTGGAGGCCGCCGAGCGTCAGGAAACTCTCTATTCCGGAACCACTCGGGTGCTGGGAAGCAGCTCCGGACACGACCGCTACAACGCCAAACGCACCCTGTTCACGGACTTCGCCGCGGAGAGCGCCTACGCCGCACGGATCGACCAGGAGATCAGGCCCAAGTTCGCCTTCGTGTTCCGCGGTGAGGCCGGGACGACCCCGCGGGTCGCCACCAGCCTGCGCGACGAGCTCCCGGTCTTCCGCGCGGCCCTGGACGACTGTCAGCGCCGGTTCGAGGCGGAACTGGGACGCCGGCTGCCCCCGCTCGACGGGACGGACCCCTCCGCCGACGACGAGGCGGCGCAGGCGTGGCTGTTCGCGTCCCAGTACGCCTTCTGCCGACTGCTGGAGTCCTACGGGGTCGCACCGCACATCGCGTTCGGCGAGAGCACCGGCTCGCTCGTCGCCGCGATGGAGGCGGGCCTGCTCGACCTTGACTCCGCCGTGCGGCTCTGTGTCGCGCTGTGCGCGGCCCGCCGGGGCGGCCAGGACGCGGCCTGGCGGCGCAGTGTCGAGCGGGAGGTGTTCCAGCGACCGGGGACCCGCTTCCAGACACCGCGTTCCCTGCTGGTCACGCACAAGGCCGAAGCCATCCGTGACGACCTGCGCGACAGCGCCCCGACAACGTCGGGCGGCCTCACCGAAGGGCTGAGGGCGCTCTACGACCAGGGGTACCGCTTCTTCATCGAGGTGGGCGACGCCGAGTCGGCAGCGGGAACCTCGGCCTCTTCGGCTTCGGACACCGAGCTCGGGGACGGCGACACCGTGACTGTGAGCCTGGCCGGCGAGGGCGAGGCGGTGCCGCGGCTCCTGCGCGCACTCGCCAAGCTCACCTGCCTCGGTTCCGAGGTGAGCTGGGAGGCGCACTACGCCGGGCAGGCCCGACGCAAGCTGATGCTGCCCAACTACCCGTTCGAACAGAGCCGTCACTGGCTCAGCGAGCCCGAATCCGCGGTGGAGGGTCTCCGGGAGCGGCTGTCGGGTTCGCTGTCCCGACACGGGCTCGCCGGGCAGGAGCTCAACCTTCCGGTCCGCCAGAAGCACTATCTGTACACCTTCACCCACGACAACTTCGCCGAGCTGCTCGACAACTCCGGGGTCGTCCACATCGGCTACTACCTGGAGATGTTGCTGGCGGCGGTGCGCGACCTGTCGGGCGAGGGTACCTACCGCGTGCGCCAGATGCGGTTCGTCGGCCCCATCGTGGTCTTCGCCCAGGACATCAAGGAGGTGCTGCTGCTTCTGGACCCCGACGCCGAGGGCGGTTTCGGTTTCCAGTTCCACAGCAGGGACGCCGATGCCAAGGCCTGGAATCTCAACGTGAGCGGTGAGATCGGCGCCGCGGACGGCACCGGGGAGGCGCCCGTCGCGCTCGACGCCCTGCGGAGTGGCGCCGAACGACACGTCGCCGCCGCGGAGTTCTACCGCCCGCTGGAACAGGACCTGGGGTTCCACTTCGGCCCCGCCGTGCGGTGGGTGGAGGAAGCGTGGCTGCGGAGCGACGATGCCCTGGTCCGCTTTGGCGCGGAACCCCGCGACGACGTGCCCGGACGCGAGCACGCGCTCGGCTACCACCCGGGCATCCTCGACAGCTCCGCCCAGGTCTGCAACTTCCTGTCCCTGGGCCAGACCCCCGAGGGCACCAAATACATGGTGTCGGGGGCAGAGGAGATCGTGTTGCGGACCGCCGCGCCCACGGAGTTGTTCGCCGAGGTGACGATGGAGGAGTACGACGCCGAGGGGAAGCAGATCGCCGGTGGCATCCGCCTCCTCGATGAGAGCGGGGCACCGGTGGCCACACTGGGAAGACTCTGGCTCAAGGAGTTCGACGACGCCAAGATCGCCGAGATGAAGGACCTCATGGAGGGCGCGGACGCCGAGCGGGAGGGCGCCGACACCGACTTCCTCCTGCGCTACGGGAACGCTTCCGCGGAGCGCAAGGGCGAGTTGCTGCTCGAATACCTCACCGGCCTCCTGGCCCGGATCCTGGAGATGGACCGGCCCGACATCGAGCCCGACGAGCCGATGAGCCACCTCGGCCTGGACTCCATGACCGGGCTGCGCTTCTTCAACAAGACCAACCAGCTGCTCGGGGTGGACGTCCAGTTCGCCGACGTGATCCAGAGCGACAACATGCGTGAACTCGCCCGCAGGATGGCCGACGTCCTGCCCGGAGGGACGGGCGAGCTCCAGACCGCCCAGACCAAGCCCTACGACACCGACCTGCGTACCGAGCACTGGCTTCACCGGCACGCCCCCAGGCCGCGGGCCAAAATCCGCCTCTTCTGCTTCCCCAACGGTTACCGCAACGCCGACATGTTCGACGCGTGGGCCGAGCAGCTGCCGGAGGTCGACATCTGCGCGGTGCGGGTGCCGGGCATCGACGTCGCGCGCCTGGACGAGATGCCGCCGAGCGAGATCGACGATTTCATGCGGACCCTGGAGCGCGTACTCGACCCACACATGCTCGACCTCCCCTGTGCCACCTTCGGGCACAGCTGGGGCTCGCTGTTCTCCTTCCGACTGGCCCGCCTGCTCAGCCAGAACCCACGGGCGAGTCTGGCCAAGGCCTTCGTCTCCGGGTTCGCCGCGCCGGCCGGACCGAACCCCACCATCGTGAAAATCCTCGACGAGCTGGGGCGGCACGGTATGACGCGCGTCCCCGCGTACGAGGAGATCCGCCATGACCCGGAGATGGTCACCACGGTCGTCCGCGCCTACCAGAACGGATGGGGATACGGGGAGGAGGAGACCCGCCTGTCCCTGCCGCAGCTGTTGGCCGCCTGCGGCCTCATCGACCGCTACACCCACGACGCCGAGGAGAAGTTCCGCGCGCCGATCACGGCCTTCCACGGTGTTGACGACTGGGTCGCCTCCGAGGAGATCAAGCTCTGGGAGGACATGACCCACGGCGGGTTCGCGCTGCACACCATGGCCGGCGACCACCAGTTCATCAACGAGAACCAGTCGGAGAAGCGGCTCCTGTACCTCATCCGTGAGGAGCTGGCCGAGGTTCTCGACAACGGGAAAGGAGAGCATGGTGCAGCGTCTGGCCGGAATTGAGGCGATCGGCTTCTACGGGGGCTCGGCCTACGTGGACGTCGCGGAGCTGGCCCGGTACCGCGGCCTGGACAACGAACGCTTCGAGAACCTCCTCATGCGGGAGAAATCGGTGGCGCTGCCCTACGAGGACCCGGTCTCGTTCGCGGTCAACGCCGCCAAACCACTCGTCGACGCGTTGGACGAGGACCAGCGGCGGCGCATTGAGCTGCTGATCACCTGCACCGAGTCGGGAATCGACTTCGGTAAGTCGCTCAGCACCTACGTCCACGACCATCTGGGGCTGAGCCGCAACTGCCGTCTGTTCGAGGTGAAGAGCGCCTGCTTCTCCGGGACCGCGGGGTACCAGACCGCCCTGAGCCACGTGCTCTCCGGTGTCTCGCCCGGCGCCAAGGCGCTCGTCGTCACCACCGACCTGGCCCGGTTCCGGGTCGCGGAGGGCAGCGACGCCCACGCCGAGGACTGGTCGTTCGCCGAACCCAGCGGAGGAGCCGGTGCGGTCGCCATGCTTGTCGGCGACAACCCCCACGTCTTCGCCGCCGATGTGGGGGCGTACGGGTCCTACGGGTACGAGGTGATGGACACGTGCAGGCCGGTGCCCGACAGCGAGTCCGGCAACGCCGACCTGTCGCTCATGTCCTACCTCGATTGTTGCGAGGCCGCGTTCCGCGAGTACGCCAAGCGGGTCGAGGGAGCGACCTACTCCGACACCTTCGACTACCTGTCCTTCCACACGCCTTTCGGGGGCATGGTCAAAGGTGCCCACCGCACGATGATGCGCCGCCTGGCCAAGGCGAAGGCACCACTCGTCGAAGCCGACTTCGAACGCCGAGTGGCGCCGGGACTGGCCTACTGCCAGCGCGTCGGAAACATCATGGGCGGGACGGTGTTCCTCAACCTGCTCAGCACCATCGCCAACGGTGACTTCACGGAACCGCGCCGGTTGGGCGTGTTCTCCTACGGCTCGGGGTGCTGCTCGGAGTTCTACAGCGGGGTCGCGACCCCCGAGAGCCAGCGCCGCGTGCGCGAACAGGCCGTGGCCGCGGCCCTCGACACGCGGTACGCGTTGGATGTCGAGGAGTACCTCCAGCTCATGAAGGAGAACGACGCCGTCGCGTTCGGCACCCGCGACGTCGAGCTCCGCCTCGACCTCGTTCCCGGGGCACGGGGCGCCATCGAAGGGCGGGGACGGCTGGTGCTCCGGCGTATCTCCGAGTTCCACCGGGAGTACGAATGGATCTGAGCGGTGGGGAGCCGCGCGCGGTCTCGGCGGATGGCGTGATCACCGTGCGCGAGGCCAGGGACGGGGTCGCCCTGGTCGCCATGGAGGACCGGGAGAACAAGAACACCTTCACCGACGCGCTCGTCCACGGTCTCGGCCGCGCCTTCCACGAGGTCGGGGCCGACGAGAGGTTCAAGGCCGTCGTTCTCACCGGCTACGGCAACTACTTCTGCACCGGTGGGAAACGGGAGGCCCTGCTCGACATCCAGGCGGGAAAGGCGACCTTCCTCCGGGCGGAGGGGCAGCCCAACGTGTTCTCGCTGCCACTGGACTGTCCGGTTCCGGTGGTCGCCGCCATGCAGGGGCACGCCATCGGGGGCGGTCTCACCATGGGGCTGTTCGCTGACTTCGTCGTCCTCGCTCGGGAGAGCGTGTACACCGCGAACTTCATGAAGTACGGGTTCACGCCGGGGTTCGGCTCGACCGCGGTCTTTCCCACCAAGCTCGGCCTGCCCCTGGCCCAGGAGTTCCTGCTGACCGCCCGCACCTTCCGCGGCGCCGAGCTGGCGGAGCGGGGGGTTCCCTTCCCGGTTCACCCCCGCGCGCGGGTGCTCACCGCGGCGCTCGACCTGGCCGAGGAACTGGTCGAGAAGCCGCGCCGCTCCCTCGTCGCCCTGAAGGACCGCTTGGTCGGGGACCTGCGCGCCCGGCTGCCTGAAGCGGTCAGCGAGGAACTGGCCATGCACGAGCTCACCTTCCACCAACCCGAGGTCAGGGCACTCCTCAACAGCCGCTACGGCGAGTAGCCCGCGACCACGGCGGGCAGCCCCACGACCACCGGCAACCCTATGACAAGGAGGAACATGCGGAACGAGAACGCGCGACACGAAGAGGTGCTCTCCGCCTTCACCACCGTGTTCGGCGAGGTGATCCCCGAGGTGGGCACCGTCACCCCGCGGGACAGCATGCGTGAGCTCGGAGCCAACTCCATCGACCGGGCCGAGATCATCACGGCGACCATGGAACGCCTGGACATCTCGCTGCCGCTGGTGGAGTTCGCCGAGGCGGCCAACATCGGCGACATCGTCGCGATCATGTCACGGGCTGGAGCGCGGTCATGAGACTCGACGGCAAGGTGGCGATCGTGACGGGTGGGTCGCGAGGGCTGGGGCGGGCCGTGGCGCTGCGTCTCGCCGAGGAGCGTGCGGTGGTCGCCATCGTCTACGCCTCCGACCGGGCCAGTGCCGACGAGACTCGGCGGGAGATCGAGGCGCGGGGCGGGAAGGCGCAGGCCTACCGCTGCGACGTCGCCAACCCGGACGAGACCGCCAGAGTCGTGAAGGCAGTCAACGCCGAGTTGGGGCAGGTCGACGTCCTGGTCAACAATGCCGGCATCATCAGGGACGCCCTGGCGGCCTCGATACGCGACGAGGACTTCGACGCGGTGATCAACACCCACCTGAAAGGTGCGTTCAACTTCATCAAGCACTGCTACTTCGGGTTCATCCGCCAGCGCAGCGGCTCGATCATCAACATCTCCTCGGTCTCGGGGCTCCTCGGCAGCGCGGGCCAGGCCAACTACGCCGCCGCCAAGGCCGGACTCGTGGGGCTCACCAAGACGGTCGCCAGGGAGCTGGCCGAGCGGCACATCCGCTGCAACGCCGTGGCGCCCGGGATCATCGGCACCGACATGACCTCGCACATGGTCGACGACCCCACGCGACTGGAACCGATCCCGATGCGCCGCCTGGGAAAGCCGGAGGAGATCGCCTCCCTGGTGGCCTTTCTGGCGAGCGACGAGAGCTCCTACATCACGGGTGAGGTCATCCGGGTTGATGGCGGAATGGCGATGTGACCCGACGCGGGTTATGGTGGATTGGAGTGGACAAGGTGAAGAGCCAGGAAGCGGTAGCCACTGACGTACACGGGCGGGTCGCCGAGCTGCGTGCCGTTCGCACACAGGCGGAGGCGGGCCCCGGGGAGAGAGCGACCGAGTCACAGCACCGCAGGGGAAAGCTGACCGCGCGGGAGCGGATCGAACTGCTGCTGGACCCGGGGTCGTTCAACGAGGTTCAGCAGCTGCGCCGGCACCGTGCCGCGGGGTTCGGCCTGGAGGCGAAAAAGCCCTACACCGACGGAGTGGTCACCGGATGGGGGACGGTGGACGGTCGCACCGTCTTCGTCTACGCGCACGACTTCCGGATCTTCGGCGGATCGTTGGGTGAGGCGCATGCCTCCAAAATCCACCAGATCATGGACAAGGCCCTCACGGCGGGTGCCCCCATCGTGTCCCTGAACGACGGTGCGGGGGCACGTATCCAGGAGGGGGTGACCGCGCTGGCCGGCTACGGGGGGATCTTCCAGCGCAATACTCGCGCGAGCGGTGTGATCCCGCAGGTGAGTGTCGTGCTCGGCCCGTGCGCGGGCGGCGCCAGCTATTCCCCCGCACTCACCGACTTCGTCTTCATGGTCCGGCGGACGTCACAGATGTTCATCACGGGACCGGACGTGGTGAAGACCGTGACGGGAGAAGAAGTCACACAGGACGGACTCGGCGGCGCGGACGTCCACGCGGAGACCTCCGGTGTCTGCCACTTCGCCTACGACGACGAGGAGAGCTGTATCGCCGACGTGCGGTACCTGCTCTCGCTTCTGCCGCAGAACAACCGGGAGAACCCCCCGGCGGTCGCGTGTACCGACCCGGTCGATCGGCGTAACGACGCCCTGCTCACTCTCGTTCCGGCGGACGACAAGCGCCCCTACGACATGGGGGAGGTCATCGCGGAGGTCGTGGACGCCGGCGACTACATGGAAGTGCAGGCCGGATGGGCGAAGAACGTGATCTGCGCGCTGGCCCGGCTGGACGGTCAGGTCGTGGGCATCGTCGCCAACCAGCCGCGAGTGCTCGCCGGTGTCCTGGACATCGACGCCTCCGAGAAGGCCGCGCGCTTCGTCCAGATGTGCGATTCGTTCAGCCTCCCCCTGCTCACCCTGCTGGACGTCCCCGGTTTCCTTCCCGGGGTCTCCGAGGAGCACGGCGGAATCATCCGGCACGGCGCGAAGCTCCTGTACGCCTACTGCAACGCCACCGTGCCCCGGATCTCGTTGGTCCTGCGCAAGGCCTACGGAGGTGCCTACATCGTGATGGACTCCCAGTCCATCGGCGCTGACCTCACCTACGCCTGGCCGACCAACGAGATCGCGGTCATGGGGGCCGAGGGCGCCGCCAACGTGATCTTCCGACGGCAGATCGCCGAGGCCGACGACCCGGACGCGGTACGCGACCGTCTGGTCAAGGAGTACCGCGCCGAGCTGATGCATCCCTACTACGCGGCCGAGCGCGGCCTCGTGGACGCGGTGATCGACCCGGAGGAGACACGCGAGGTGCTCGCTCGGGCCTTCTCCATGCTGCGCTCCAAACACGCCGAACTGCCTCTGCGCAAACACGGCAACCCGCCGCAATGAGAACGAGCCAGGAGGTCAGAGTGAGTACTACGCCGGAGCCGGCGATCCATGTTCGTAAGGGTGACCTCACCCCCCAGGAGCTCGCGGCCCTGGTGGTCGCCCTCCGCCTGGCGACCGTGTGTCGCGCCGAGCCGGCTATTCGCCGGTCCGGCGTGCTGTGGAGGCGGCGCGAGCGGGAGACGTCCTTTCCCGCCCCGTGTAGCTGGCGGTCTGGGCCACCGGCGGTGCTCCGATGAGGGGGTCGGTCTCCGCCCTGATCATGACCGGTGGACGGGAGGGAACGCGGTCTTCCGGACCGGCGGCCGCTGGGCGGGGGAGCGCTTGCGCGTGGCGCGCTCGGGAAGGAATCAACCGATCAGCTGATGCCCCCGGCGCGATGGTCGATAGCGACGAGTTTGAGCGGAACACCATCCTGTGAATATGCCGATAGTAGAGGTCGAAGGGCTACACAAGTCCTACGGATCGAAGACCGTCCTGCGGGACGTCCACTTCACCGTCGAGGAAGGTGAGATATTCGGAATCCTCGGCCCCAACGGTGCGGGCAAGACCACGGCGGTCGAGTGCGTCGAAGGGCTGCGCCTGCCCGACGGCGGTACCGTCCGGGTCGCGGGGTTCGATCCTCAACGCGACCACCGCGAGGTGACCCGCATCCTGGGCGTCCAGCTCCAGGAGAGCGAGTTGCAGCCCAAGCTGACCGTGCGGGAGGCGCTGGAGTTCTACAGTGCTCTGTACCCCAGTCCCGCCGACTGGCGGCCCATCGCAGAGAAGCTCGGGCTCGAGGAACTCCTGAAGCAGGGGTTCGGACAGCTCTCCGGAGGGCAGAAGCAGCGGCTCTTCATCGCCCTCGCGCTGGTCGGCCAGCCCAAGATCGCCGTTTTCGACGAGCTGACCACCGCGCTCGACCCGAGGGCGCGCCGGGAGACGTGGAAACTGATCGAGGGCGTCCGTGACTCGGGCGTCACCATTCTCCTGGTCACCCACTTCATGGAGGAGGCACAGCACCTCTGCGATCGGGTCGCGGTCTTCGATCGTGGCCAGATCGTGGCTCTGGACACCCCCGACGGACTCATCAAGAGCTCGGCCAGCTCCACGGTGATCACCTTCTTTCCGTCCAAGGACCTCCCCGCCGGGGAGCTGCGGGCCCTTCCCGGCCTCGCCTCCCTGAAGCACGAGGACGGGCAGCTGGTCATCAACGGCACCAACGACACCGTGAACGCGGTGATCTCACTGCTGGCGCGTAACCACGTCACGGTCACGGACCTTCGGGTGGTGGACGCCACCTTGGACGACGCCTTCCTCGGTCTGACCGGTAGAGGCGAGGACGGGGAAGAGACGATGGCCAACGGCCGAGACGCCGAACACGCCGACACGGGCCAGGGAGGGAACTGACATGTCCACGGTTGCCACGGCCTCCGCCTCCGTACTGAAGACGGAGGGGCGACTCTTCGTACGCGAACCCGGCACCCTGTTCTGGGTACTGGCCTTTCCTCCGTTGCTCCTCCTGGCGTTCGGCCTGATCCCCGGATACCATGAGGCCAACCCGGATCTGGGCGGGCGCCGCGCGATCGAGTTCTACGTCCCGGGGACCATCATGGTCGCCCTGATCACCGCCAGCCTCCAGGCGATGCCGGCAACCCTCACCAGCTACCGTGAGCGCGGAATTCTCCGCCGGATGCGCACCACTCCGGCCCGCCCGGCCGATCTGCTCATCGCGCAGATGGTTCTGCACGCCGGTGCCGCGCTCCTCTCGGCGGCGATCGTCATGGCGCTGGGGCGGCTCGTCTTCGGCGTCGGCCTTCCCCAACACTTCCTCGCCTACCTGGCGACTCTGGCGCTCGCCCTGTTGGCCCTACTGGCGATGGGCGCGGTGATCACCGCGGTCTCCCGGACGGTGAAGGTGGCCAACGCGGTCGGGTTGTCGATCTTCTTCCCCGCCATGTTCGCGGCGGGAATCTACGTTCCGCTCCAGGTGCTTCCGGGTGCCATACGCCAGATCGTCGGCCTGACACCGTTCGGAGCGGCCACCCAGGCCCTCGACCAGGCCGCCAACGGCAGTTGGCCGTCCTGGGTACTTCTGGCCGTACTGCTCTTGTGGACCGTGATCTTCATGGCGATCGCGGCTCGCTGGTTCCGTTGGGAGTAGACGACATGACCACCGCGGCACTGCGAGCCGAAGCCGCCTGGGCACGGGTCTTCCGTTGGGGACCCTACGCCCTGCTCGGCCTGGGTGCCGTGGTCTCCGCGGTCACCGCGGACCAGCTCATGGGGCCGAGCGAGGTGAGCGCGGCGGCCGTCCTGACGGCCGCCGCGCTCACCTGGCAGCTGCTCTGGGGGCGCGCACTGCGCACGCTGCCCGTGGCGGCCGCGCCCCGCCTGTGGTACTTCGCGGTGCGGACCGGCCTCGCCTTCGGGCTCAGCTGGCTCAACCCGTTCTTCTCCATCTTCGCCATCATGGGCTACTTCGACGTGCCCCGCCATCTGCCGAGGAAGCTGCGCCGGTGGGGGCTGCTCGCGGTCGCGGCCACCGTGGCGGCCTCGCAGGCGGCCCTGCCCGACAGTGAGCTGGTCAGCGTCGGCGCGCAACTGGGGGTGTTCGCGGCGCTGTTCGCGCTGCACGCCTCACTCGCGCTGGTGCTGGATCGGTTCAGCGACCACGAGGCGCAGCAGAGGAGCGAGCAGAAAGCCGCCATCGACGAGCTGGCGGTCGCCAACACGCGGCTCGAGCAGGCCTTGGCGGAGAACGAGACGCTCCAGACACAGCTGCTGGTACAGGCGAGGGAGGCGGGCGCGGCGTACGAACGCCGCCGTCTCGCCGCGGAGATCCACGACACCCTGGCCCAGGGACTCACCGGCATCATCACACAGTTGCAGGCCTCCCTGGACAGGGACGACGGAACAGACCCCCGCCCGAACATCGAGCAGGCCGTCGCGCTCGCCCGGCACAGTCTCGGCGAGGCGCGTCGCTCGGTACGCAACCTCACCCCCGGGCCGCTGGTCCAGCGCACGCTTCCGGAGGCCATCAAGGAGGCGGTGGACCGCTGGGCGGCCGCGGGCACCGCGTCAATCGAGCTGACGGTGACCGGTGTCGCCGAACCACTGCACGAGGAAATCGAGGTGACCCTGCTGCGTATCGCCGAAGAAGCGTTGTGCAACGCGGCAAAACACGCCGATGCCGCGCGCGTCGGGATCACGCTCTCCTACCTGGACGATGAGGTGACACTGGACGTGCGCGACGACGGGCATGGTTTCGAGCCCGGTCGCCTACCGCCACGGCGCGGCCACGGCGGTTTCGGCCTCGACGGCATACGGACCCGCGCGGAGAGGGTCGCCGGGCAGGTCGAGGTCGAGTCCGAGCCGGGTTGCGGAACCGCGCTCGCCGTTCGGGTACCCTTGGTGCGTCATGCCGCCTAGCGCCGAACCGGTCACCTTGCTGCTCGTTGACGACCACCCGGTGGTGCGGGACGGGCTCCGCGGCATGTTCGCCGCTTCCGCGGAGTTCGAGGTCCGGGGTGAGGCGAGCGGCGGACGCGTGGTGCCCGCACTGGTGGAGCGGCTCGACCCGGACGTGGTTCTCATGGACCTGCGGATGGCGGACGGGAGCGGGGTCAGCGCCATCGCCGAGCTGCGCCGGCGCGGGGTGCGCGCCCGAATTCTCGTGCTGACCACGTTCGACTCCGACGCGGACGTGATCCCCGCGATCGAGGCCGGCGCGACCGGTTACATCCTAAAGGACGCCCCCCGTGACGAGCTGTTCGACGCGGTCCGTGCCACGGCGCAGGACCGCGCGGTCCTCTCGCCCTCGATCGCGATGCTCCTGGCCGCGCGGGTCCACCGCGCCCAGTCCGCCGGGGGCACCGAGGCCGGCCGCCCGGTCAGCGAGCGGGAACGCGCGGTCCTCGCCCAACTCGCCAGGGGGGGCACCAATCGGGAGATCGCTCGGACGCTCTTCATCAGCGAGGCCACCGTGAAAACCCATCTCAACCATCTGTACGCCAAACTCGGCGCGAAAGACCGGGCCGCGGCGGTCGCGCGAGGATATGAACTGGGGATTCTCACATGACATCGTCCTGTTTATCTATTTGGTGATCGAAAACAAATCCGTTCTGGATTCTGTCTTCGCATATAGAAATCAGCCGGCCGCGCTGAAGGATGCTCCTTGCGTATGGCGAATCCCCTGCGCATGGGCTGGTCTACCGCCGAGTGGTCACGGAGCCGCCCGGGATATCGTGCTGCTTTTTACTGTGCTGGATCGCCTCTCGCGGAAACGGCGTGAGTGGAGCGGTGAATTTTACTGAGCGTGATCAATGTGTCTGTGTCCGTATTCTTTCCCGCTTCTCTTGAAGGGGTATTGTGGTGAACGTGGCAATCGGTTACGTTTGACTCGCTCGCCCGGTCATAGGCGTCGGGCGGTGAAACATCCAGTCGTACTCCGTGACGAATGAGGTGGGCAGTGAGCAAAGAAGAGCACTCGGCAGATAAATTCCCGCCGCCCCCGCCGGAGGGGGTTCCCGGCATGCCCTCTCCTGAGGACGTTCACCACGTGGTGCGCAGTTTCTTTGGGGTGCTGGCGGCCCATACGCTTGGCGCGGCGGTCCGTCTCGGAATCATCGACACCATCGGTGACGGTGAGATGACCTCGGACGAGGTCGCCTCCGCGTGCGATACGCACCCGGAGGCGACCAAGCGTCTACTGCGAGCCATGGCGGGCCTGGTCCTGCTCGAAGAGACCGAAGCCGGGGCCTTTCGTGTGGCACCGGCCGGAACCCTGCTCTACAGCGGCAGGCCGGGGTCGATGGCCTCGGTCGTCCGGCTGTTCACCGACCCGTTGACCGTGCGTTCCTGGGAAGACCTCACGGCGAGCGTCCGGACCGGAGAGGCGGCTTTTCCGAAGCATTTCGGAAAGAGCTACTTCGAGTACCTCGAGGGTGACCCGCAGCGGGCCAAGGAGTTCAACGCCTCCATGAGCGAGGCCAGCCACGCGGCGGCGGAGATGCTGCCCCACCACTTCGACTTCTCCGCCTTCGGTACGGTCGTTGACGTGGGTGGCGGTGACGGTACGCTACTGGCCAGTATTCTGCGGCAGAACCCGGAGCTGAAGGGGGTACTCTTCGACACCTCCAATGGCCTGGCGCAGGCCGAGGAGGCGCTGGGGCGCTCCAATGTCGCGGACCGGTGCACCGTCACCGACGGTGACTTCTTCTCCGAGGTCCCGCGGGGAGGACGCCTCTACATCCTCAAGGCCGTGCTCCATGACTGGGATGACGAGCGCTGCCTCACGATCTTGCGCAACGTCCGTGAGGCTGTCCCGGACGACGGCCGGCTGCTGGTGATCGAGGGCGTCCTGCCGCCCCGGGTCGACCCCCAGCTCCGCGGCGCCTACCTGAGCGACCTGAACATGCTGGTCAACCACGGGGGTAAGGAGCGTACCGCCGAGGACTTCCGGGTGCTGTTCGAGAAGGCGGGATTCGACGCCCCCTCGATAAGTCCCCTTCCGCTTCCCGGGGAGATCGCGCTGATCGAATCCGCGCCGACCCGGTCTTGAATCGACCGGTGGCCGCGAGGTCGTTCGTTCATCGTGACCTCCATCGCCCTTCTTCCCAGGGAGATGTCCCGCCGGGCCATGCCTGATACGTCCCCCCAAAAGATGCTTGCCCCTTAAAAGGGCAGGCAACGCCTCGGGTTGCTGAGACCATTTGGGCGAGCCACCCGCCGAACCCCGACTTGCCGGCGCTCCCTGGTAAAGCCTGAGGGAAGCCTTCCTCATCGATTAGTGATACGCCCTGCCCGTGGCGCGTGCGAATTTTCCGCCCGGAGGCTCGGGTGTGTGTCCGTTGACTGGCGGAGTCTAGTGGTCTGCCCTTTGAGGTCAACCAGGCGGGGTTTCCTTTTCGCCGTTGAGACGAGGAGAATCACGCCCCCCACATCCGCCTCGCTTCGCGTCGCCGCGGCGCTGAGCGCCTTCCTCTTCTCCGCCTCTCTTCTCTCCGCCACCCCCGCATTCGCCAGTTCCCAGCCGGCGAGTGCGGAGGGCGGTGGAGAGATCGACTGGGTGGACTGTCCGGACAATTTCATGGACCTGGTGATAGCCGAGCCGCATCTGTATTCGTGCGCGGTCGTCGAGGTCCCATTGGACCACGACGAACCCGACGGGCCCACGACCGAGGTCGAGCTCGTGCGCAGGGCCACCTCGGATCCCGAGTCCCGCGTCGGCACGCTGGTGGCCGGTGCTGGGGGACCGGGCTCGGCCAACGTGATGCACACCGCCTTGGCCCGCGCCCATTTCCAAGGGGATGTGATGGACCGGTTCGACATCGTCGGCCACAACCCCCGCGGGGCCCGGATGGACTGTTTCGACTCCCCCGAGCACGAGGAGTCCTTGACGGCCCGGTTCAACGCGGCCCCGGTGACGCCCGAGGAGATCAGCGACACCGCGGCCGCCTTCGTGGAGTACGGCGAGGCGTGCGCGCGTAACGAGGGGGACCTCCTGCCCCACCTGTCCACCGCGGCCACGGCGCATGACCTGGATCTCATCCGGGAGCTTCTGGGGGAGGAGCAGCTCAACTTCCTGGGGATGTCCCAGTCCGGCCTCACGGGCGCGACCTACGCCAATCTCTACCCCGAGCGGGTACGGGCGCTGATCCTCGACAGCCCGGTGGACGCTACCCGGCGTAACACCACACCCCTGGACTACGATCTCGATCGGTCCCAGGCCAGCGAGTCGGCCCTGACGGCAATGCTCGACCTGTGCGAGGACAACGCTGAACGGTGTGCCTTCGGTGAAGGGGACCCGCGCGAGAAGTTGGACACTGTCCGCGAGCGACTCTATGAGGGGCCACTGAGCCTGCCCGACGGTGAGACGGTGACGCTTGGGACGCTGGTGCCTGAGCTCCAGCTGCCCTTCTCTCTGGCACCAGCCTTGGCGCCTCCGGAGCTGTTCGACGGCACCTACGAGCGTCTGTAAGCGCTCTACGAGGCCGCCACGGATCCCTCCGGTGCCGAGGGCCATGCCGAAGAGGGGGCCACGCCCGCCACCGGCCCCGCCGTCGGACCGCTCACCAGTGCCGATGAGGAGCCCTACCCCTTCAACAACCTCAACGCCTTCTACGCCATCAACTGCGCCGACCGCCCCTACCCCGCGGATCCCTCGCTCGTGGAGGAGACGGCCCAGCAGTGGGAGCGGGAGGTGCCGACCTTTGGCCGGGCCCAGGCCTACGAGCAGTTCGTCGCGTGTGCCTCGTGGCCGGTCCCGCCGGACGGTCGGTACGAGGGACCGTGGAACCCGCCCGCCGACAGCCCGATCCTGGTCCTCAGTATCGAGCACGACGGTCTCACGCCGCCCGCGTTCGCCGACCGGATGGCCGACCGGCTGGATGGCCGGATCGTACGGGTGGACACCTTCGGGCACGGCACCCTCGGCGTCAGCGAGTGTGCCGACGACGCGGTGACCGCCTACCTGACCGACCTCCAGGTCCCGGACGGGGACGTCACCGAGTGCGCACCGAACGCCGACCCATGGCCGGTCTGACGCGCTGAACAGTCCGAGCCCGCGGCGGCACCATCGGTGCCGTCGCGGGCTTCGCCGTGGTGCGGGCTGTTGGCGATGAGCCACCGGGTGAACAGGGGAAGAACGACGGAGCTGCGTATGGCGCCCATGAGGCCCCTGCGCTGGGCCTGCTCAGGAGGGGGCCTGCTCGGTGAGGAAGGTATGGAGTTCCGCCAGGAAGCGGTCGTGTGCCTCCAGCTGCGCCCAGTGCCCGCAGTCGGGGACGGCGACGAAGTGGGCGTTGGGCATGAGGGAGGCCGCTCGGCGGGACCCCTCCTGGGGGACGAGGGGGTCGAGGTCGCCGTGGAAGAACATGGCCGGGGCGGTGATGGGCGGGAGACCTCGGACATGACGTCGTTGCGCTGGCCGCGTCGCCCGACGGTTGCCTGGTTGTAGCGGATGTAGCCGACGCTGGCCCCGGGGCGCAGACCTTCGCGCTTGAACTCGGCGACGACCTCCTCCGGAAGTGACGCGCGATCGTGTACGACCCTGCGTAGGGCCGGTTCGATGAGGCGGTTGGCGAGCCGCGCGCCCGGTAGGAGCAGGGCGTCGGGGAGCCGGGTACCCAGCCAGGCCACCATCTGGAAGGCGCGGGAACCGGCGGCCGCGACCAGCCCGCCCGGGGCGACGAGCACGAGGCCGCGCACCCGCTCCGGGTGGTGCAGCCCCAGGTTGAGCGCGACGTCCCCACCCATGGAGACGCCGACCACCACGGCGGAGTCGACGCCGAGCGCGGACATCACCCGGGCGACGAAGCCGGCCATGTCCACCGGCGCCCCTTTGACGGGAACTGTTCCGTACCGGGTTCTTTAGAGACTCGGAACCAACGCTTCAGCGTCCAAGGACACTGAATCCTGCTGGTAGAAGTCGGCCTCGAACTCCGCTGGTGGAACCAGCCCGATCTCGCCGTGCAGGCGGCGGTGGTTGAACCAGTCCACGTACTCAGCGACCGCGATCTCCACCTCGTCCAGGTTCTTCCAGGGCCCGCGGTTACGGATCAACTCGGCCTTGAACAGCGAGTGGAACGCTTCGGCCAGGGCGTTGTCGTAGGAATCGCCGGTGGTACCGACCGAGGACACCGCCCCCGCTTCGGCCAACCGTTGGGTATAGCGCACCGCGAGGTATTGCACTCCTCGGTCGGAGTGGTGGACCAGGCCGTCGATCCGCCGGCCGACGTGTTGTCGGTTCCATACCGCCATCTCCAACGCGTCCAGGGCCAGGTCGGTGCGCAGCGATCGTGAGACCTGCCAGCCCACCACCCGCCGGGAGAACACATCGATCACGAACGCCGCGTAACACCAGCCGGTGAAGGTGTGGATCTAGGTGATGTCAGCGACCCACAACCGGTTGGGCGCATCGGCGGTGAAGGCGCGTTCCACCAGGTCCGGGCGAGTGTCGGTGGCGGTGGATCCCACGGTGGTGCGGGGCCCTTTGATGCGGCTGATTCCGCGTAGCCCGGCCTGTTTCATGAGTCGTTGTACTGTGCAGCGGGCCACTCGGTGGCCTTGGCGGTTGAGCTCGGCGTGGACCTTACGAGCCCCGTACACGGCGTAGTTATCGGCGTGCACCTTCACGATCTTGGCGCTGGTGGCTTCATCGGTACGCGAGCGCAACGAGGGCGGCCTGGTCTTAGCGGCGTAGTAGGTGGACGGGGCGACCTGCAGCGTGCGGCAGATCGGCTCGACCTCGAACTGGTGCTTGTGGATATCGATGAACGCTCTCATCTGGTGTGTGGGCGGTCGAGCTCCGCCGCGAAGAAAGCCGACGCGGACTTCAGGATCGCGTTGGCCCGCCGCAGCTCTCGCACCTCACACTCCAGCTCAGCAAGGCGTTGGGCCTGGTCGGTGCTGGTACCGGGGCGATCTCCGGCGTCGACCTCGGCCTGGACCACCCAGTTGCGCAGGGTCTCGCGGTTGATGCCCAGCTGATCGCCCACACGTGCGATGGCACCGCTGCGGCCGGCCGGGTCCCGGCGGGCGTCCACGGCCATGCGGGTAGCGCGTTCACGCAGCTCATCGGGGTATTTCCTCGGTGCTGGCATGTCTCTCATCCTTCCCAGGTTTGAGAGCCTCCATCACACCCGGCACGAAACATCTCTCCCGCGAAATAGGCGGCTGCCTTGCGCAGGATCTCGCGTTCCTTCTCCAGTTCAGCGACCTGGGCGCGCAGGCGCTTGTTCTCCTGCTCCAACGGCTCGCCTGCGGAGGCGGCCTCGGTCGGGCGGCGCTGGGCCGGGGCGGATGCCCACGATCGTTCGGCGTCGTCGGTGCGGATCCAGTTGCGCAGCGTCTCGCGGTTGACGCCCAGCTCATTGGCGATCTCGGCGAAGGTGGCCCTAGGCCGCGACCGGTACAGCGCGACCGCGTCGGCCTTGAACTCCGCCGGGTAATGCTTCATGACCATGTAGATGGACTCCTCCTCGGTTCCCATTGTCGGAGATGTCCACTACTCAG
>Ga0079226_10000311_pt1 | contig 32871 bp, 35 predicted proteins | sample Poulit2014_FD_76345 | JGI IMG/M metagenome (GOLD analysis project Ga0079226, IMG submission 76345) | Agricultural soil microbial communities from Georgia to study Nitrogen management - Poultry litter 2014 | ecosystem: Environmental > Terrestrial > Soil > Agricultural land | place: USA: Georgia...
TCTGCAGGTTCTTCACTGTCAAAATCGGTTCTGCCATCACTGATCACCGCCGTTGTATTGGATATATCTGTCCCTGATGATTTCAGGCACTTCAGTTTTCGGAGCGTCCGGATGGAGGCGCCAAGTTTTCGCGTAGTGGTCTTTGCCCGCTTCGAACATTGGGGGGCTCTTTTCGAAATCGATCTTCATCGCACGGGGATTCCTCGCAGCGAAAGCATCACCACGGGGCGGATCGACCAGATTTGGCGGAGAGCCCGGGATAGTTCTCAATTCTTCTTTTTTATCTGCATTCATATCAGGCATTGAACCGAGCAGCCCCCATGTATAAGGGTGCTGCGGGTTGTAGAAGATATCATCGACCGAGCCGATCTCGACTATTTCACCCGCATACATGACTGCCACACGGTCAGCCACGTTTGCTACCACACCGAGGTCGTGTGTGATGAAGATGATCGATGTACGGGAGTTTTTCTGTACATCTTTCATGACTTCAAGTATCTGTGCCTGGATGGTCACATCAAGGGCGGTCGTGGGTTCATCCGCGATCAGCAGCCTGGGATCAGCTGCCAGTGCAATTGCGATGACAACCCTCTGCCTCATGCCTCCCGAAAATTCATGTGGATACTGATTAAGACGTTTTTTTGGATTGGGTATGCCTACCAGATCCATGAGTTCCAGTGCACGTTTTTTTGCATCACCGGATGATATTTTCTTATGTTTCAGCATGACTTCTGTAATCTGTTTACCGATTTTCATGGTCGGGTTCAGCGATGTCATCGGATCCTGGAATATCATGCTGATTTCATTGCCCCGTATTCTTTCCATCTGTTTTTCCGATTTCTCAAGAATATTGCTTCCTCCAAAGAGGATTTCCCCGCCGGCATAGATTGCAGGCGGCTGGGGAAGCAGCTTCATGATGGCCTGATTGGTCACACTTTTGCCTGACCCGGATTCACCCACGATAGCAAGTGTCTCGCCTTCAAATACATCAAAACTGACCTTGCGTACCGCTTTCACAGTTCCGGCATAAGTCTTAAAATCAATTTCAAGGTTTTTCATCTGCAGTATCGGTTCATTCATCATAGTCACTTCCTTAACTTAGGGTCCAGTGCATCTCTCAAGCCGTCACCGACAGCATTGAATGCAAAGATAGTCAGACAGATCAGTACTCCGGGGAAGAAAAGCCGCCACGGCGCATTAGCCAGTGCCGGATAGCCATCATTGGCCATCGTTCCCCAACTGGCAAGAGGCGCAGGGACGCCAAGCCCCAGGTAGCTCAGGAATGCTTCCGTAAATATTGCGGTAGGAATCGTCAGTGTCATGGTGACGAGAATTGCACCGAGTGCATTCGGCAGAAGGTGCCGTTTGATCAGATGCAGGTTGTTCGCCCCCAGTGTTCTTGCTGCAAGGACGTATTCCTGGTTTTTCAGCTTCAGTATTTCAGAGCGTGTAATCCTCGCCATGTTGACCCAGCCCGTTAGTGACAGCGCAATGATCATCGGGAACAGTCCCGGCTGCATCACAACAAGCAGTATGATGACGACGAGAAGGTACGGGATGGCGGTCAGTATATCGGCAATGCGCATCATAATCTCATCTGTACGTCCGCCGGTAAGGCCGGCCACCGCACCCCAGGCGACACCGATGATCAGGTCAATGATGGCTGCGGCAAAACCGATGAAGATGGAAATGCGTGCACCTATCCAGACTCGCGTGAAAATGTCCCTTCCAAGATCGTCGGTGCCGAACCAGTATGTACCGTTCGGTGCCATGTTATAATCACCGTTCTGCTGCCTGTACGTGAATTCGGAAATCCATGGACCGCATATTGCACCGATGATGATGATCGCGAGTGTAATGAAGCCGATGAGCGCCAGTTTGTTCTTTATGAACCTGCGGGACACTTCTCCCCAGAAGGAAATTAATTTCCTGGCAAGGGTTTCCGTCTCTGACGTCTTGTTTCCAACGATTTCAAAATCGGAAGGTTGAAGTTCGGATACGTTTTTATCTGCCATTTGATTTCCCTCCCTTCAGGCTGATGCGCGGATCGATGAAGCTGTAGAGAATATCCACGATCAGAACAGCCAGCAGCAGGATTACAGAATAGAATACGGTGGTTCCCATGATGACTGTGTAATCCCGGTTTGAAATACTTGTAACAAAATATTTGCCTATGCCGGGGATGGCGAATATCTCTTCGATTACGAAGCTGCCGGTAATGATTCCGGCAGTCAGCGGAGCAAGATAAGTGACCACCGGAAGCAGGGCATTTCTCAGGGCATGCTTGAATACCACAACCCAGCGGGAAATCCCTTTGGCTTTTGCCATTTTGACATATTCACTGTTCGTCTCTTCCAGCATGCTGGAACGGGTCAGCTTCGCAATGAATGCCATCGGTGTCGAAGCGAGGGCGACTGCCGGCAGTATGCTGTAGATGAAGCCGTTCCATCCGGCAATCGGAAACCATCCTGCCTGCAGGGCGAGATAGTACTGCAGTACTGCCGCCATGACGAATGACGGTACTGATATGCCTATGACTGCCAGCACGCTCATCAGGTAGTCCGGCCATTTATTGTGGAACAGCGCAGCGATGGTGCCGATCAGCACACCGAAGCCGACGGCGATGAACATCGCTTCGAGGCCGAGCGTCATCGAGATCGGGAATCCTTCGGCGATCATGTCATTCGTTTCCCTGTATTTATACTTCATCGAGGTTCCGAAGTCGCCTGTCGCACTGTTTATGAGATAGTCTTTGTACTGTATATACCACGGGTTGTCGAGCCCGTATTTTTCATTGAGACTTTCCTGTATCGCAGGCGGCAGTGCCCTTTCGGAAGCGAAAGGGTTTCCCGGAGCCATGCGCATCAGGAAAAATGTTGCTGTAATGATCAGGAATAATGCAATGACGATATAGATCAGACGCTGACCAAGATATTTGATCATGGTTGTATGCTCCTTTTTCAAAAATGACAGGTGAGTATTATATACTCACCTGACAAAAGAATTTCCTATTGTTCGATATCTACATATTTCAGCTGTACATTTCCAAGAGGATCGGATTTCATGTTTTTAACCTTCTCATCATGGACTGAGAGATTCGTGTAGAAGTAGATTGGTGCAATCGGGAACTCACTCATGAATATCTCTTCTGCATCTTTCAGCATCTGCGTGCGTGCTGCTGGATCTGTTTCCTTGGCTGCGTCATTCAGCAGCTGAGTATACTCTTCATTTGTCCAGTTGGTGTTGTTGTTGCCGCCTTTGGCTTTGTAGATTTCAAGGAAGTTTACCGGGTCGTTGAAGTCGCCGAGCCAGCCGTAACGGCCCACCTGGTGGTTCCCGGCATCAAGTTCTTCAAGGTAGACCTGCCACTCGGAATTGTTCATCGATACATCGATGCCCAGGTCTTCTTTCCAGCCCTGCTGTATGAACTGTGCGATGGCGGCATGTGCCTCACTAGTGTTATAGGAAAGGCTGATTTTGAGTTCGGATGGATCGCTCAGGCCAAGTTCATCGAGCCCCTTATCCAGTGCTTCCTTCGCTGCTTCGATATCGTTGGAAGGGAAATATTCCGTCGGCTCCTCGAAACCTTCCATTGTCAGCGGAACAAGCCCGGTACCCGGCTTCTGTTCACCTTTGGTAACGTTCTCGATCAGTCCTTCGCGGTCGATTGCAATAGTCAGCGCTTTACGGATATTTTCATTCTGCATTATTTCATCTTCCACGTTGAACACGTACATGTAGGTTCCCGCCTGGTCGCGGACATTAAGTGTACCGTCTTCTTTGAACTGGTTCAGGGCGTTGAGGTCGATCGTGTTGAACGGAGAGCCAAGGTAATCCAGGTCCCCGGCCTGATACATCTTCAAAGCAGTCGCTTCACTTTCAACCATGTCGACGTTTACTGTGTTGAGTGCGACATTGTCTGCATCCCAGTATGAGTCATTCTTCTTAAGTACGATTGAATCCGAGCTCGTGAAACTGTCAAGAGTGAACGGGCCGTTTCCAACGTAGTTCTCTCCGTTTGGATCTGTGTGCCAGTCCGGATTTTCTTCAGCCACTTTGGAATTCACAGGGTAGTAGGTATAGAATGCTGTGAGCTCATCAAAAAATGGCGTCGGGTTGTTCAGGGTCACTTCCAGAGTCTTTTCATCCACTGCTGTGACAGCTACATCCTCTGCACTGCCTTCACCCGTGTTATAAGCTTCGGCTCCTTGAATGTAGTAAAGCTGGTAAGCATAGTCGGAAGCGTTTTCGGGGTTAAGCGCCCATTTCCATGCAAATTCGAAATCCTGTGCTGTTACCGGATCTCCATTCGACCATTCAGCATCCCGCAAAGTGTAAGTATAAGTAAGCTCATCTTCACTCACTTCAATGTTCTCTGCCATTGCCGGTTCGGGGTTGCCTTCCGGGTCGAGGCGTGTCAGCCCCTCAAATACACTGGCCATGATTGCACCGGATGTCGTATCGGTTGCCAGCGCCGGGTGGAATGACGGCGGATCTGATGTTATGGACAGATTGATGGGTTTTTCCGGTTCTCCCTCTTCTCCTGCGCTGTCGGCTTCGCCGCCTGAGTCTCCGCCGAAATTACAGGCTGCAAGAGCAAAAACGAGGACAGCGAGGAGCAATAAACTTCTAAAACTTTTCATAAAGTAAGTCACTTCTTTCTCCCTTTTGTAATGTAATTCCGTTTTATGCAGAATCACATCCCTTTGTTACTATTGAAAAACATACCCCTTAAAAACTGAAAATGCTTTCGATTGTAAATTATCTACAATATTCACAGAAAAGTCAATATTATTTTTAATATTTTGATGATATTGAAAAAATCAGAGTGTTTTCTGAGGATAAGATATATATTTCTTATGCATGCATGAATTTTAGAAAATCCTTTTTTTATGTAATTTGATTTCATCCGCCGAAATTGACCATAACGGGTATAGCATTATGCAGGGACATTTAAAGTAAACCTTTCTTTACATAAAATTAAAACTGCGTATACATTCATGTTTTAAAATATAAATGCAATCATATTATTGTGACAAAAACAGGAGGTATTACGAGAATGGGTTTCGATTTACTGAACAAAAAAAGGTTTAAGGTGGTGTTCATTGCAACTATGATCTTTGCAATGACCGCATCCATGATTCTGAGTCCGCCGGCTTCTGCAGCAGGCGGCGGTGGTCCGGCGGCACCGGTTCAGGATGATGTAGAAAACATTGAAGGGGAGTCGGAGTTTGACCCTGTCTTGTCCGAAACAAAACCGGAAGTGGCGGAAGTGCCGGACAACAACCAGCCGAATCGTATCATTACAACGATCAATGGTGATACGTCGGGTGAAATGGGATTCAGCTGGTATACGACCGACCATTTTGAAGATTCCAAAGTATGGGTTTCCAAAACGGGGGAATTTGATGACGCCATTGAATTTGATGCTGAAGCAAAAGAAGTGACTTCCAGCTATGGGGGGCGGGATGAAAACGGGAACTACATATTTGCCGAAGTTGAGGAAGACAGTGAAGGTGAACCTGTCGAAGATGAGAATGGCGACCCTGTCATCAACGGCTACTATACGGATGCCCAGGCGCACGGAGACGAATGGATGTCAGGCGACTACGGACATATAGAACTGACGGATGTCACAGAGTATTCATATAAGGCGAAGGCAACTGACCTGGAGCCTGACACGACCTACCATTATAAAGTGGGGAGTGAATCGGGTGAAGTGAGCGAGAGCGGACAATTCAAAACGTCAGGTGAAAAGGGTGAGCCGTTCAAGTTTGTCCATTATACGGATACACAAAATGCGTTCTGGAATGAAAATGTGAGAAATGAAGCGGCATATGGCGCGGATACATTGAAGCAGGCCCTTGAAACGGCCGAGGATGCCGATTTCACCCTTCACACAGGCGATGTTGTGGAAGTTGCTGAAGTAGAGGATGAATGGGTGGATCTGTACGAACAGTCGCGCCCCTATTTCATGCAGACGGCCATGGCTGTGGCACCGGGCAACCACGATGAATACGCACTGGAATACGGGGATGATCCACTGACTGAAAAATTCAATGAGCACGCCAATGTGCCGATAACGAATGAAGCGGTCTCCGGCGGGTCGTACTATTCCTTCGACTACAACGGGGTGCACTTTGTAACATTGAATACGAATGACAACAAGAAGTCTGAAGACAACCCGGATGAAAAGGCGATCGGCGAGGAACAGATGGAGTGGATAAAAGAGGATGTAAAAAAGGCGAGGGAAAATGGCGCTGAATGGATTGTACTGAACTATCACAAGCCGCTCTACTCCAAATCGTATCATTCACTTCAGGATGAGGATGTCCAGAAAGTAAGGGAAGAGCTTACAGCATTGATAGACGATCTGGACATTGATCTTGCACTGCAGGGACATGATCATGTCATTTCAAGGACACATTCCCTCACCCATGTCCCGACAGATGAGAATTTTTCCAACGCTGAAGTTGAAGATGTAGAAACGCATGTCGGGGAAAACGGTGTCGAATACATGGAACAGCCGGACGGCACGGTATATGTTCTGCCGAATACCGGCGGTACAAAAGAGTATGATGATGTTTATTCCAAAGGGCTCGAGCATCTGCATGAAGTCAGGCCGGATCTCGACTGGATGACACAGGGGGATTTGGACCACTACAACAGCCTGTTCGGATTCGGTGGGCAGCCGCAGGAAACGGATGCGTTTGAAGAATCCCACTCCAATAACCGCGACTCATCCACCCAGAACTTTGCAGTGTATGAAGTGGACGGCGGTGAAATGACCGTGCGCATGTATCAGATCAGCGGAGATCTGGGAGCAGGTGAGGAACGCACTGTGGAGCTCATCGATGAATTCGGCATCTCCAAAGATGCAGCGGACGAAGAGGCGCAGGAAAATGATGATGAAGCAGCATAGCCCAGAAGGGGGAGTCGGTTTATCCGCTCCCCTTTTTGAGTGATAATATTACTAACGGTACATTAAATTAAAGTGTATAATGTAAATGTAAAAACAATTGATCAAAGGGGATGTTCCAATGTTCAATGCAGTCCAGTATTTCAATTATTCCAATGCTCTGGAAGCTCTGGAGTTTTACGAAAGGAATTTCGGTGCTGAAGTAACCGGAAAGGTCATGGCGGATAATGATATGTTCAAAGGTTCTTTGGAACAGATGGGGATGAATGAGGCGGAAGCATCGACTTTTGTGATGAATGCAGAATTTGAGATATTCGACCAGAAATTCATGGCGAGTTCTACATGGAAACAAAAAGAGATCGATAACGAAGGCGCAAGTGTCTGCTTTGTTTTTGACGGTAAAGATACAGAAGCGGTACACAAGGCGAAGACTTTCTATGATCAGGCGGTTGAAGCGGGATGTCGCGTTGATATGGAGCTCGGCCCCACCGAATGGACCGAACTGTTCGCAAGCATCACTGATCCATACGGGGTTTCGTGGATGCTGAGTGCAGAATGATCTGAAGAAAGCAGCGCCCCCGAGTTATTCTGATGTCTCCCGGGTTTGCAGGTGATGTGAAAAACTCTGTAAACTCCGGGAGTGTTTTTTACGAAAAATCACATAATTATGAAAATTCATATTGATACTTCACTGTATCCATGTTTTAATTATTAATTAAACAAACGGGGAAATACAGTATTAAGAAGGTAGTGTCTATGGGTGAGAATATACGCATGGCATCAAGTCTCTACATAAACTATATACTGCTCGGCATGATCAACCTGATCATTGCACTGCACATGGGATTTCTGACAGTGCAGTTCAATACGGACGCTGCGGCAATCAGTATGCTGATCTCCGCCATAGGAATCGGCAAGCTGTTCGGTCTGTCGTTCGCCGGCAGGCTTTCGGATTCTCTCGGGAGAAAACCGATGGTGATTACGGCGTGTATCATTTATGTGATATTTCTTGCTGCCATACCTTTCTCGCCGACATACACCGTCGCTTTCGTGTTTGCACTGCTTGCCGGGGTGGGGAATTCCGTCCTCGATACAAGTACATACCCGGCCCTGATCGAAGGCTTTCCAAAACGGGCGGGTTCCGCGACCGTGCTGGTGAAGGCATTCATGTCAGTCGGCGCGACGATACTGCCTTTGATGATTACATTCTTCATCGCAAGGGATATGTTCTACGGCTATACATTCATCATCATGGCCGCCGTATTTCTATTCAATGCAATCCACCTGGTTACAGTGATGTTCCCGAGACCGAATATGGTGGTGGTCGAACCGGGCGGGAGCAAAGCGCAGGAGGAGAAGGAAGAAAAGCCCCATTTCACAGAAAAGCCAGCCTTCTGGAAAGAGGGCATCACCGTCATCTTCATCGGCTTTACTTCCGTTTCACTGCTGATGGTCATACAGACGTGGCTGGCAAAGTATACACAGGAAATAGCAGGCCTCGGTGAATCGTCCGCCATCAATCTGCTGAGCTTCTACAGTTTCGGCGGATTCATCACCGTCATTCTCCTGGCCGTAATGCTGGATAAGGTATTCAGGCATACGACGATATTGAAGCTGTACCCCCTCATAGCGATTGCAGCACTGTTTGTCCTGCTGTCCGCCTCTAGCTATTATGTGCTGGCAGGGGTTGCGTTCATACTCGGGTTTTCCACCGCCGGCTTGTTCCAGCTCGCAGTGACGCTCATGGCAGAGTTCTTCCCCGGCAAGAAAGGTGTGAGTACGGCCTTTGTCACACTGTCTTCAAGTATTGCATTCATCGTCATCCCTTATGTGACAGGCCTGATCGACAGGCATATTGGAGTGTCATTCATATTCCTGTTCGAGATTCTCATCGCCCTCGTTGCATTGGGGTTGGCAATGTTCATATCCGACAGGTATAAAAAGGTATTCAATATAACTGCCCGTAAAAGGATGCTGCACGTAAACACTGACTCGATGCAGAAATAGTATCAGGCAGTGTTTTTCAGTTTTGGCCGGAAATATGTTATAACAGGGCTACATAAGTTTTAAATCTGGTGTAAAGGGATGATGTCGTGGTTAAGGAAATGAAACTGAATGATCATACGTTTGAATTGACCGGTTTTGAGGAGAGAGAAGAGAACGGCAGGCTGGTTGTTTCAGTGAAATTCAATGTGACAAGCGAAGAGTATCATGATGTGACCACGCTATTATACGAGGAAGTTTTCAATATCTCTGTGCCTGAAAAAGATATGAAATTCAAAGGTGTCATCACAAACTATTTAACATCCCTCGATAACCTGTATGAAGATGGTCAGACGGGAGAGTATCAGGTGACGTTCACTGAAATTGAATAATTGGAGAATCACAATATGAAGCTAAGTATATTGGACCAGTCACCCATATCTGACGACCAGACACCGCGTGATGCCCTGGAGGCCACGATGAAACTCGCACAGACGGCGGAATCATTGGGGTATACAAGGTTCTGGGTAGCTGAACACCATGGCCTGCCGGGGCTTGCTTCGAGTGTTCCTGAAGTGATGCTCGGCTATATCGGTGCCAATACAAATGAAATAAGAATCGGCTCGGGCGCAGTTCTTTTGCCGTACTATAAACCCTACAAAGTGGCGGAGACGTATAATATGCTCGGAACCCTGTATCCCGGCCGTGTGGATATCGGTGTCGGCCGGGCGCCGGGAGGACCGGCCGAAGTTTCTGAAGTCCTGTCCGACAACTTTCTGCAGGGGGTATTCAGCATGCCTGATCTGCTCAAAGACTTGATCAGGTATATCGATGATGCAGACGAGAAGATAAAAGCCGGCCCCGTACCGCCTGTGAAACCTGATATATGGATGCTCGGCACAAGCGGGAAGAGTGCCAAAGCAGCGGCTGGGAACGGCCTTTATTATGCATTCGGACAGTTCATGAGTGATGCAGAAGGCAAAGGTGTCATCGACGAATATCAGAAGTCATTCAAGCCGCGTTCCGAAGGACAAACCCCCTATGTCATCGTGACGCTGTCAGTCATCTGTGCAGAAACTTCCGAAAAGGCGGCGCAGCTCGCAAACAGCTATCTTGTCTGGCAGGCGAAGAAGGATAAGGAAGATGAATTTGAACATCTGCCTTCTTTGAAAACGGCCGAAGCGGCCACCCTTTCCCCGGACGAGCAAAAGCAGATGGATGACATGAAAGGTCAGATGATCATTGGTGATCCGGCGTCAGTGAAACAGGAACTCGAACAGATACATGAAGAAACAGAAGCGGATGAAATCATGATTGTAACCATCACACATTCGCCTGAGGACAAACGGGAATCCTACAGACTGATTGCAGAACAGTTCAATCTGGATAAGTATGATATATAACGAAACGCATCTTTCCGGCTGTGTGTACAGTATCGGAAAGATGCGATTTTTAATTAAGTGGAGGTATGAAAAATGTATTGGCCGGGTTATCTGTTGTTTTACTCACGTATTTTAATAGTGGATATTTTTCAGTTTTTCCAGAAAATCCAGCCCCACATTGCCGCCCGAGATGACGAGGCACACTTTGTCTTCGGGAGAGACATCCAGTGAACCTTCCAGCAGAGCGCCGGCAGTGATGGCTGAGGAGGACTCTGCAATGATTTTCCCTTCCATCATCAGGAGTTTCATCCCCTTTAGGATGAAATCCTCAGAGACAGTCATCATCTTGTCCACATATTCCTCCACGATCGGAAAATTCCTTGTCCCCGGCTGGGAGGTGACGAGTGCATCCGCCACCGTTTCCTTCCTGGTCACTGCGGTGACCTCTCCTTTTGCCAGGCTTTCCGTGTATCTCGGGAGGTTTGCCGGTTCTGCGCCGTATACTTTCATGTCAGGTGCTGTGAGTTTGATCGCGGTGGAACTGCTTGCGAGCAGTCCGCCGCCGCTCGCCGGCATGATGACATGGTCGAGCGCCTCGTTTTGTGATGTGATTTCAAGGCCGACCGTCCCCTGGGCGGCCATGACATCGTAATCATCGAACGGCGGGATGTAGGTATAGTCATATTTTTCAGCGAGTGCTTCTGTCACTTCGAACCTCTCTCTTACGTCACAGCGGAGGAGTTCGGCGCCGAGTGCCTCGATTGCGTCCGCCTTGAATTTGGAGCCACTTTCCGGGACGACCACCGTGGCATGGATGACGAGCTGTTTTGCGGCAAATGCAACAGCCCGGCCGTGGTTGCCGGAGGATGTCGTGATGATCCCCTTATCCAGGTCGCTGTCTGCCAGCTGGAGGATTTTATTCATCGCGCCGCGGATCTTGAAAGCGTTCGTCTTCTGCATGCTTTCCATCTTTAAATATATCCGGCACCCTAAAAAAGCATCCAGGTTTTTCATACGCAGAAGCGGGGTCTCCTCTGTGTATGGAGCAATCCGTTCCGCAGCTTCTTTTATGTCCTTCAATGTCAAAGTCATAATCTCATCCTCCCTGATAATAAATTTTACGGCACTGATAATTCCGGATCACCCGTCGGCCATTCCATAAATTAATGTGATTTCATTATAGAACAGATAACAGGTTGATTCAGGTATAATGGACCCATATCGGGTAAATTAGGGAGGAAACGTGATGCAGCGCATAACACTGATGCAGGCATATGCCATCGAAACACTGAGGAGCAGTGGCTACACTAATGAAACCATTCTGGCAAAAGTGAGGAATGATGAAATGGCGGATTTCAAATCCGCAGACAGCGGGATGGATTACAGCGGGCTCGTTGAACTTGAAGCAGAAAATTTCCTGGGAAATATACTGGTGGAAGGGTACCAGGTGAAATTCCTGACAATCAATGGGCTGACAAATCTCATCCGGATGAAATACGGAAAGAAGAAAGATGAGGATTACAGACTCGAAGATTTTGAAGTGTCGGAACTCGAACTCGATGACAATGAGGCGGATGAGCTCGGCAATCTGCTTTCCCCGAACTGGAAGATGCGGAAGTCCGGGACAAACGTCACCATTACACCAGCCGGTTAAAATATAAGGAGCCGAATGTTTGCGGCCCGCATGAGTTTCAATCTATGATGGCTGTATCAGCATAATATCGAACAAAACTTACAGGAGGTATATTAATGAAAGCAGTGCTTCATGAAGGTGTATCAGGAATGGAAGGTTTGAAATACGATGAAAAGGAAAAAATGGAGCCGAAGGCGGGAGAAGTGAGGGTCAGGCTGAAGACTGCTGGACTGAACCACCGCGACCTCTTCGTGCCGGAGCGGCATAACTCAGAAGATCCGGCACTGGTCCTTGGTTCTGACGGTGCCGGCATAGTGGATGCTGCCGGTGATGGTGTGGAGAATGTAAAAGCGGGGGATGAAGTCATCATCAACCCGTCACTCGGATGGCAGAAGAACAGTGACGCGCCGCCGGAAGGTTTTGAAATAGTAGGTATGCCTTTTGATGGCACATTCGCTGAGTATATCACTCTCCCGGCTGAAAATGCTGTGCCTAAGCCGGGACATCTCTCTTGGGAAGAAGCAGGCGTCCTGGCGCTGTCAGCCATGACAGCATACCGTGCACTCTTTACACGGGCAAAAGTCAAAGAAGGCATGACAGTCCTCATTCCCGGCGCAACAGGCGGTGCCGGTACATTCCTGCTGCAGTTTGCAAAAGCGGCCGGCGCGAAAGTTTATGTGACATCGAGATCCGAAGACAAGCGCATACAGGCTCTGGAACTCGGAGCAGACAAGGCGATAGACAGTGATGCGGATTGGAATGAGGAGCTTTCCGGCGAAAAGGTGGATGTCGTGATTGAAAGTGTCGGTGCGGCGACATTCAATAAATCGGTCGGCCAATTGCGTCGCGGCGGAACACTCACAGCATTCGGGGCATCGGCCGGAGATACAGTGGATTTTGACCTGAGGAAATTCTTCTACGGGCAGTACAATCTTCTCGGCTCCACCATGGCCAGTACAGAAGAGCTGCATGAAATGCTTGAATTCATCGGGAAGCATGAAATCAGGCCGGTCATGGACAAAGCCTATTCCCTATCCGATTTCAAAGAGGCATTCGACCGCCTGGAAAACGCGGGGATGATGGGTAAGATCGTATTCAATATTGAATGATGTGACTTTCGGTTGGCAAAGAGATATGGTGAGCCCGGTGTGGAGGTAAAGCCGCATCGGGTTTTATAATTGGAAAAGATCAAAATTAGAGGCGTTTTGTCCTTTGTACTTGTGATAGAATCCATATATGACATATACAGAGCCGGAGGATTCCGATGAATTGGTTTTGGGATGAAGCCGTTCCATATATACAGGTGGGCGGAGCGGGACACATTACATATATAATAATTTTAATCATTGTTTTCAGTATCGTTTTTTGGAACAGGAAGAAATTCAGCGGCAGGGAAAACGGGGCATACATGATTTTGGCTGCCCTTGGTCTGATCCACCAGCTGATGATCACCAGCTGGTACATCTTCGAGACCGGTTACGATATGAGGGATGCCATGCCGCTCCACATATGCAGAGTGATCGTCTGGTTCATCATCTTCCAGGGTGTCGTCAGAAAGCGCTGGATGCATGATCTCATATTCTATTTCGGGCTTTATGCCTACGGTTCATTTGCGTTGCCGATTGCCATCCATCCCCCGTATCATTTCGTGGGATGGACATTTGTGCTCCTGCATACCGTCATCATCATCTACCCTTTCATCATCCACTGGATGACGGGATGGGTGCCGACTTTCAAAGGCGCGATACGCTGTTTTGGTGTGTTCCTCGTCTACTTCGCAGTAATACTGGCTGTGAATGCACTCGTCGACGGGAACTATTTCTATATGGATGACAGGCCTTTCCTGCACCTTATGGCTGACCTTCCTTATATTATACTGAATCTCGCCGGCACGTTCGGAGTTTTCATGATTGGACTCATGCTCTCCAAAATACTGCTGAAATTTGAAAAACAGAGTTATACGGCAGAGTAAAGGCGGGCTTTGTGCTTTTTATTGTTGTGTGGCATAATTTCAAAAGGAGGTAGCTGCATGATAATTACGATTGCTTTCATACTGTTCGCAGGACAGCTCATCAAGTCGTTTTATACCCATTACATATCAGAAAAGCGTAAGTATTTCAGTTTTGACGACCGGCGGTTTACGGATGATGATTACCTGAAGGTGCAGGATTTGAATATCGGCAGGCTGGAGCGTGTTTTCCTCTATATAATGCTCACCGTCTATGTGGCGGCTCTGCTGGTACATCTTTTCCTGAACCCGATATTGAGCATATGGCTGCTGGGGGCTTTTTTCTCCTGTATCCTGCTTCTGAGCATGCTCGTCGATCTGAAACTGTATACAGTCGCCCATGACAGAACACATATCATCATGGCTGTCATCTGGATGGTGATGATTATCGGTATATTCGGTTTTCTGACGATGGCAAGTGTCAACGACAGCGACATCTCTTTTGAAGCGGATGAATTCACTCTGACATCGCTCGATTACAGCATTCCTTATGACGATATTGAAAGTGTGGAGATGACAGATGATGCGCCTGAAATTCCATCCAACCATCTTGTATTGGGTGTGGGCGGACACTTGCATGGCACTTTCATCGAAGGCGGTGCGAGTGTGTCCAGGCTGGATATCGAAGATAAAGATCAGCCGATCATCCATATAAAGACGGTGGATATGGATATTTATATAAATGACAGCGATGCCGGGACGACCGAGGCGTGGTTTGAAAAACTGTCTTCACAGGCCCAGTGATGATCAGTGTTGACATGAAAGGCATTTCATAGGGTAGACTTATTGTAATCTTTAAAAATGTGACTAGAGGTGCAGAGAAATGAAGGAAAAAAGTATTATTTTCTTTGATATTGACGGTACGCTGCTGGATACGGATAAAAATCTTCCGGAGTCCGCCAAAAAGTCGGTGGCCAGGCTGAAAGAAGATGGCCATATCGTGGCGATTGCCACAGGCCGCGCGCCTTTCATGTATGAGGAACTGCGCAAAGAACTCGACATCGATACGTTTGTCAGCTGTAACGGCCAGTACGTCGTACTGGAAGGGGAAGTGATCTACCAGAACCCACTCCACAGGAAGGATCTTGCAGCACTGACAAAAGAGGCGCTCGACAATGATCACCCGGTCGTCTATCTCAGTGAAGAAGATATGATGTCGAATGTTCCGGAACATGAGTACATTAATGAGGGCATCGCTTCGCTGAAACTTGGAATTATGCCGGGCCACGATCCCGAGTATCTTCACGGCCGCAACCTGTATCAGACGTTGCTGTTCGTTCCTGAAGGGGAGGAGGGGCAGTACATCGATAAATATGACAACTTTGATTTTATCAGATGGCATCCGGTTTCCATGGACGTTATTCCGAAAGGGGCGTCAAAGGCTGAAGGCATTGCCAAAGTCATCGATGAACTGGGCCTGCCGCCGGAAAGGCAGTATGCTTTCGGCGACGGGCCGAACGATCTTGAGATGCTGAGCACCGTCCACCACAGCTTTGCAATGGGTAACGCCAAGGATGAAGTGAAGTCAAAAGCAAGGCATATTACAAAGCACGTTAACGACAATGGCATCGAACACGGACTGAGGATGGCCGGGCTGATCCAATAGTAATATCTGCTGAGAACTGTGTAATTTACACAGTTCTTTTTTTTATTGGCGTAATATTGATCCGGGTCAATTTTTTGTTTATAGATGCACAATATAATGATAAGTGAAGAGAGGGCCGACGCCCAAAAAATCACAGGAAGAGGTAATCAATATGAAAACGAATCTCCACGCAGAAACATTCACATGTCCGAGCTGTATCAAAAAAATTGAGGGCAACCTGAAGAAGCAGGAAGGCATCGAAGCGGCAAAAGTGCTGTTCAATTCCAGCAAAGTGAAAGTGGAACATGATGAAGGCAAGATCACACCCGATGAAATCAAAGGCATTGTGGAAAAACTGGGCTATCCGGTACTGGCTGTGAAATCCAGTTAATTAAATGGAATGGGGAGAGGTGGAAGAAGATGAACAAATGGTTCAACCGGCATCTGGACACACTCATGTATGCATCGGGAATACTGATTGTCATCGGTCTCATTTTCAGGTTTGCAGGATACGTTGAAGTCATGAACGTCACATTCATACTCGCTACATTCGCTGCCATCGGTCCGGTTGTGCAGAAGGCGTGGATGGCACTTTCCATGAAAAGCTTCAGCATAGAGCTGCTAATTACGATCGCAGTGATCGGTGCGCTGTTCATTCAGGAATATACAGAAGCGGCAATCGTTACATTCCTGTTCCTGTTCGGTGCATATCTTGAAAAACGGACACTCAGGAAGACACGGAGTTCCATCCAGTCACTGGTGGATATGGCACCGTCGGCTGCCTCGGTCGTGAGGGACGGGGGAGAAATTGAAGTCGACATCGATGATGTTGAGGAAGGCGACCGTGTCATTGTCAGACCGGGCGGAAAAGTCCCGGTTGACGGGGTCATCGTCAAAGGGCAGGCGAACATAAATGAAGCGGCGATCACAGGTGAATCCAACCTCAAGTTCAAAACAGATGAAGCGGAGGTCTTCAGCGGCAGTGTGCTGGACAGCGGATACATCGAGCTGTGTGCGACAAAAGTCGGCGAGGATACGACGTTCGCGAAGATCATCGAACTCGTGGAGGATGCACAGGAGAGAAAGAGCGGAACTGAAAAATTCCTGAACAAATTTGCGAACTACTATACCCCCTCCATCGTAGTGCTTGCAATCCTCGTGTATCTGCTGACACGCAACCTACATCTGGCGATTACATTCCTTGTCATCGCATGTCCCGGCGCCCTGGTAATCGGCGCTCCGGTCGCATACGTGGCAGGTATCGGCAACGGCGCACGGAAAGGCGTACTCATCAAGGGCGGGGAAATAGTAGATAACTTTGCAAAAATAGATACTGTGATCTTTGACAAGACAGGGACACTGACAGAAGGCAGACCGTCTGTCACAAACATCCAGATTTTCGATGGTACCGATGAAGATGAATTCATGAAGGGTGTCGCGGAAATCGAGATGGTGAGTGAGCATCACCTTGGCCAGACCATCGTCACAGAAGCCGGAAACCGTAATCTGAATCCGGTAAAAGAGAATGTCCATGACGCGGAAGCGATAAAGGGTAAAGGCGTCAGCGGCGCAATTGGAAGCGACCGCTACATCATCGGCAATAAAAAACTGATGGATGACAATGATATCGCGATATCACGGGACGTACGCGGGCGGTATGTAAGAGAGCAGAAAGAAGGCAACACGGTGATATTCGTTGCGAAGAACGGCAAAATCACCGGTATCGTCTCCATCATGGATAAGGTCAGGAACGATGCTGCCGCAACCATCCAGGCTTTCCGAGATAAGGGCGTGAAAAACATGGTCATGCTGACGGGCGACAACAGATATGCAGCGGAAAAGGTAAGCGATATACTTGGGCTGGACGGATTCCATGCAGAACTCATGCCCGATGACAAGATGAAGTACATCGAGGAAGAGAAAGCGGCCGGCCGGAGAGTGATGATGGTCGGGGACGGCATCAACGATGCACCGGCGCTGGCGTTTGCCGATGTGGGCATTGCGATGGGGCACGGCGGCACGGATATCGCAATGGAGACAGCCGATGTCGTACTGATGGGGTCCAGGATGGAGCAGCTTGCCCACGGATTCAACATTTCTAAAGCGACATACCGGGTGATGCTCGAGAACACTGCCATCGCGCTTCTCACAGTGGCGTTGCTGCTGGCGGGAGTATTATATGGATATATCCATCTGGCATCTGGTATGCTGATTCATGAAGTGAGTGTCCTCCTTGTCATAGTGAACGCCATGAGGCTGATCAGGCTGAAGGACAGGCGGACCATAGCGGCGGAGCTCCGGGAAAGAGTGGGCTGACCGGCCGGGATATGGGGGCAGAGATATGAAAAACGATTCAGGTCAGAAGCTTTGTGTAAGGTACGTCCCGATTTTCAACCATCTGACGGACGGGGAAATGAATGAAGTGTTCAGCAAGGTCACTTCAACAGGCTACGGAAAGAATGAACATCTCTATATGGCCGGGGATCCTGAGCAGTCGCTGTATGTCCTCCACCGGGGGAAGATAAGAATCTACAGGCTGACTGATGACGGGAAGGAACAGCTGATCAGAGTGCTGCAGCCCGGGGAGTTCACCGGGGAGCTCTCCCTCTTCGGCACGGACAGGCCGCATGAATCATATGCGGAAATAATGGAGAAATCACAGATCTGTGAAATCACCAAAGATGATATATACGGGTTGATGAAGGAATATCCGGATATCGGCATAAAGATAATCGAGAAATTTTCAGAACGTCTTGAAGCGGCGGAACAGCAGACGACGAACATATCCCTGCTCAGCAGTGAAGAACGTCTGCTGGAATATATCAGGGGGCATGTGGATCAGGACGACTATGTGCAGCTTGAGATGACCAAAAGAGACCTGTCATCATACCTCAGTATGCAGCCCGAGACGCTGACACGCCTGTTTAAAAAGCTCGAGGCCCGGGGGGATGTTGAAAAACTGGACAATAAGACCTACAGGGTGCGCAACTATTCAATACTCTGAGTGTCTGAGAGTTTCAGCAGTATGGTTTATGCATGACAGCACCGGGTAGATTCATAATGATACTGACTATATTGGGAGAGGTGATAATGAATGGCTAAAACGAAAGACGGCAAGAAGACGGACAAGAAGAACGAAGTCAAAAAGTCACTGAACAAACAGGTGGCGAACTTTACAGTGTTATGGACGAAACTCCACAACTATCACTGGTATGTAAAGGGCCCCAATTTCTTTTCCCTGCATGAGAAATTCGAGGAACTCTACACCACTGCGGGCACCTATGTCGATGAACTGGCGGAAAGGCTGCTCGCCATCGGCGGTGAACCGATCGGCAGACAATCTGAAGCCATCGAGGCGGCCAGTGTAAAAGAGGCAGAGTATGACACAGATGCCAACGATATGGTGAAGCAGCTGGTCAAGGATTACAGTACTGTGATCAAAGAGCTTGATAAGGGCAAAAAGGCGGCGGAGGATGCAGGTGATGACCGCACGGCTGATATTTTCATCGGCATGATTACGGAAGTTGAGAAGAACAACTGGATGCTGAAATCGTTCCTCGGCAAGGATGTATAGATGAAGACAAAAAAAGTGGCTGGTTTTCCAGCCACTTTTTTGGTTCACGTATTTTTATTTGTCAGGTTTCCTGATGTTATACTTCCATGCTTCATCTTCATCCATCATTTTCTTGGCGGCATAGATCATGAGGAACTGGATGAAAATGATCGGGATGCCCATGATGCCCGAAACGACTTCGAGTGGTGCAAGACCGCCAATCTGCATGAGGACCAGGGCAAGTGCCGTTATGACGAAAGCCACAAAGATTCTGAGAAATTTTGACGGTTCCATCCTGCTCATGTCATTTCTGCTCGTGTAGGTGGCAATGGTGAATGTAGTGGAGTCGAGTGTGGTCGTCAGGAAAATCATCGCGATGATGATGAAGAGCACCATGACCAAGCCGGACAGGGGCAGTGTCTGCAGTATGTCCGGTATGAGCTGTACGTCTTCGTTATCCCCGAGCATGCCGAGAACATCAAGGTCGCCGTTCAGCTGCGCATTCACCCCGATGCCCCCGAGCACCCCTGTCGCAATCCATGATATGGCCGTCGGTGCGAGCAGGTATGTCAGGATCATCTCTTTGATGGTCCGGCCCCTGGAAATTTTGGCGGCGAATACACTGTGGAGCATCGCCCACGTTGCGTTGTATGCCATCCAGAATACCAGATGGTTCCTGATGAAAGTCGCCTGCTCTGTGGCCACTGAATCAGTGTAGAACGAGAATGTGAAATAGTTTGTGAGCAGATGGCCTATGGTTTCGGTGAAGAAGTCCATTATAAAGACGCCCGGCCCGATGACCAGTATGAACAGGGCCAAAAAGGCGGCCATGTAAATATTGAGGACGCTGAGCTTCTTGATCCCCTTCTCGATGCCGCGGTAGGCGCTCAGCGAGAACAGTGCCACCCAGACGACAGTCACAATCATGGTCATTGTAAAGGTGACTTCTGTGTTGAGAAGTTCTGCGAGGTTGGTCGTGATGATGGGCGTACCGAGTCCGAGAGTGACTGCTGCCCCTGAAAGGATGCTCATGAGGAACAGTATGTCGAGTATGATGCCGCCCGCGCCATCTGTGAACCGGTCGCCGAATATGACGCGCGTCGCTTCGGATATTCGCATCATCGGCCGTTTCTTCACGTGGATGATATAGGCCATCGCAGGTGCCGCCATGACGAAAACGGAGAACACCTGGAAACTCCATATATACATGGCATAGGAATTGCCCCAGAGGAGCGCCTCGGCGGAGCCCGCCTCCACGCCGAGCGGCGGGTTGTCCGCTACACCCGTCCACTGCACCATGCCGGTTCTCATGATTGTCGAACCCAGCCCCATCGCGATCAGCAGCGATGCGTATTCAAAGAGTGTGAACTGCGGTTTTTCATCCGGCGCTCCGAGCACAACCCTGCCGTATTTGGAGAAGGACAGGTAAAGTCCCGCAGCCAGCAGTATGTTTGCATACCAGATGTATCCCCATCCGAACTGGGCGACGATCTGGTCGAATATATTATTGAGAATTTCAAGGGATTCCGATTCATATAATGCCAAAGGAATACTGATCAGCACTATGATGATTACGGCGGGCAGGAATATTTTATGGTCGACAGTTTTCAATCCGCCGCGCCCCGGTTTCTCTTCCATAATCAAATCTCCTCCTTCAACATTTGCGTAATAAGTTTCAAAATTTGATATACCAAATATTCTAACATACACAAACTAAAAAATATGACCTATTCATTTAAAAGTTGTAATAGTATCATAAAAGTATGTTTTATTCCGGGAAATTCTGAAAAGATAGGAGTGAGCCACGATGGCAGACGAGCTGGATAACCGGCAGCTGTCGCTGAAACTGTATATCATCATGCACCATGCCTTCAATTCTCTGCAGGATCAGTCGTTCAAAGACATGAAAAGATACGGTCTGAATCCGACTGAATTCGCTGTGCTGGAGCTGCTTTACAACAGAGGGCCCCAGCAGATCCGGGAGATCGGCAGCCGGGTGCTGCTTGCCTCCGGGTCCATTACGTATGTCGTGGACAAGCTGGTCAATGAAGGGTACGCCGTAAAGGAACAGTACGAGAGGGACAGGCGGATAACGTATGTCTCGCTCAGGCCCAAAGGCAGGAAGCTGATGGATGAAATTTTCCCGCAGCATGCAGACCAGATGGAACGGATCACCAGCGGGCTGACTGCCAGGGAGAAGAAACGGCTGGCAGATCTTCTGAAAAAACTGGGAAAGAACGTTAAGTGAGGCGGCCGGAGGGGTAGAGGGCAATAGAAGGAAAATAGATCATTAAAGGAGAGATACGATGGCAGACTTGAATCTGGCAGTCATATATTACAGCTCGACCGGTACCAATCATCAGATGGCACAGTGGGCCGGGGAAGCGGGCAATGATGTCGGGGCCAATGTAAGACTGCGCAAAATTCCAGAGACTGCCCCCATGGAAGCAATTGAATCCAACCCGGCCTGGAAGGAAAATTATGATAAGACGCAGAATATCGAAGAGGCGGCTGTGGAAGACCTTGAATGGGCAGATGCGATCGTGTTCAGTGTGCCCACCCGCTTTGGTGTGGAGGCGTCACAATTCCGCGCGTTCATAGATACAACAGGCGGTCTGTGGGCACAGGGCAAGCTGATGAACAAGGTGGTCAGCGCAATGTCGTCGGCCCAGAACCCGCACGGCGGCCAGGAGGCGACAGTGCTCTCCGTCTATAAGACGATGGCCCACTGGGGCGCGATCATCGTGCCGCCGGGCTACTCCGACCCTGTACAGTTTGAAGCGGGTGGCAACCCGTACGGGGTCTCCGCAACCGCAACAGAGAACGGTATTGTCGAGGATATAGAAGATGCAGTCAAGCATCAGGCAAGGCGTACCGTGGAAGTGGCCAAATGGTTACGGCACGGCCAGGGCAACGGGTAATAGAAAAGCGGAGAGAAAAAGCATTTCCCGGGAAGTTTCATTTCCCGGGGAATGCTTTTTGACATCAGATATGCTCGACGAACAAGTATTGGGCGATTGTCTGGCTGATCTGTATTTCCTTATCCGTGGTCCCGTGGTTCAGGGTGAGAAGGTCGAGGCCTGAATCTCTGCCGGTCACTGTCACCCGGTCCCCGATTCTGAGGTTATGGTTTTCAAAATACTGGAGCAGCTTGTCTTCATCAACAATGCGGGAAATACGAACCGGTTCCCCGAGCACTGCTTCAGTCAGATGCACGGTCATGACTTCCTGCTCCTCCATCAACTCGGTGGAGATGGCGCCGCCGTGCGGACAGTATTCCGGGAATTCCAGGTAGGATTCCAGCCTGTCGGCGAGTTCAGCACTGGTCGAGTGTTCCAGAAGCTCCGCTTCAGGGTGGACTTCATTGATGTTGAAGCCGAGATGTTTCACAAGGAACACTTCCCGCAGCCTGTGCTTGCGGATTAGCTTTTTGGCATAATCAGTGCCTTCCTGGGTCAGCTTGCTCCCTTTGTACGGCGTGTAAACCACCCATCCCGCTTTGACCAGGCTGTTCATCATTTCCGTCACAGTCGGAGGGGAGATGCTCAGCCGGTTGGCTATCTCCTTATTCGGCACCTGCTCCGTGCGGCCGCCAAGTTCAAACAGTATTTTTAAATAATCTTCTTTCGTTGGGCTCATGGGTCTCACTCCGTTTTGAATTATCCATTACTATTATGAAGAAAAATATCTATATCGGCAATTCATATTTGATCCGGGTGTAATGTGTGTACTCCTCGCCCCGTTCTGTAAGGGTGTACTGTCCATTCTTCTTTTCGATGTAGTCATTGATGAGCAGATGCTCCATATGATTATCGAACTGTTTTTGGTTCAGGTTGAAGTGGGCTGTGATTTCTCCGGCTGTAAGGTGTGTATGCCCGCGTTCATTCATGAGCATCAGTATCATCGCCCGGGTGAAGATGCGCTTTTGCCTGAGTGCCCTGAGCTTCTTGTTGAGCCATCCATGAGGATTGAATATGAACACTGCCATGAAAGTGACGAGTGCCGTAAATGAAGTGACACCTGCAATGGACAGGTCAAAGCTGAAACCGATCACATATCCGATCACACTGTTCCAGACTGCAAAAAGCATTGACAGCCAGATCATCGCGCTGAGACGCTTCACGAGCAGATAAGCCGTGAGGGCCGGGGCGACGAAGAAGTTGATCACAAGTATGGAGCCGACCGCATCAAATGCAGCCACCGCAGTGACGGAAACAAGCGTCATGAGCGCGTAATAGATGAAGGTGGCTGAAAAACCTGCGATGAACGCGAATTTCGGGTCAAAGGTCGTAAGCTTAAGCTCTTTATAGAACAGTGCGATGAAAGCAAAGTTCACAAGCATTATGAGAGACAGCTGCCACAGGGCGGCGGGTATGCTGAAGCCGAGGACATCTATCCGGTTGAACGGTGCGAAGAGGACTTCCCCCATCAGGACCACATCCATATCCAGGTGGGCGTTACCCGAGTATTTGGAAATCAGAATGATGGCAGCTGCAAACAGTGCAGTAAAGACCAGACCGATGGCTGCATCCTGACGCACCAGCCGGGTTCTTGAGATGAGTTCGATGATATAGACAGTGGCGATGCCGACGATACTCGCTGCGATGATCAGCCATGGCGAGCGTATATCATTTGTCATGAAGAAGGCAAGGACGATGCCGAGCAGAATTGTATGGCTGATGGCGTCAGTCGTCATCGACAGTCCGCGCAGTACGAGAAATACACCGGGTACACTTGTAGCAAGGGCAGTCACGACGAGGACAAGCAGAACTTCGATCATGAGGCACCACCACCTATTCTACTTTTATATATGCTTTTTCTGATGATGCCCTTCGGCGCGCAGCATAAAGAGAGCACCATCAGGAAAGAGAGCGTAAGGATGATGGCAGGACCCGTTGCTATGTTTTCCCCTGCGGTACTGATGTATGTACCGGTAAAGGCGGCAAATGCACCGGAAACCCCGGCGATCAGCAACACGATGGAAAAACGGCTGGACCATAACTGTCCGATGACCGCCGGGGCAATCAGGAGGTTGACGATAAGTATCGCCCCGACCGCCTTGAGACCGACTGAAATCAGCAGTATGGTGATGATGAGAACGATGAAATTCATCAGGGAGTTGTTGATGCCTGCCGTCTTGCTGAAGACAGGGTCGAATATATAGATTCTGATCTGTGTATAGAATGCTGCAAGTATGAACAGACTGATGACGGAGGCGGCAGTGATAAGGTAGACATCGCTTCTCAGCATATAGGCAGCCTGTCCGAATATATAGTCGTTGAGTCCCTGAGTGCCCTCAAAATCCGGGTTTCCCTGCACAAAACTCATAAGGGCCATGCCAAGCCCGAAAAATGAGGAGAGGACCAGGGCCAGCGCGCCATCCAGTGTGACTTTTGAATGGTTCGTTATCATCTGGATGGTTAGGAAAGCGATGATGCCGAACAGGACAGCGCCAAGTGCCAGCGTATACGTTTCCTTCACGCCGATGAGCATGAACGCGAGTACTATGCCGGGGAAAGTGGCATGCCCGACGGCATCTCCGATCAGACTCTGACCTTTCATCACGCTGATCGTCCCCACCATGCCGCCGGCGAATGCAAGAATCATAGTGCCTGCTGCGACAATGATGAACGTGAAGCTGGTAAGCACATCAATCATACGCTGACGCCTTTCTCACGGTAGGCTTTTTCTATGTTTTCCCCGGTGAAGACTGCGTCCGTCGGACCATCGGCAATGATGGTTTTGTTCATGATCACAACATGATCGAAGTACTCTTTGACGGTGTTCAGCTGGTGATGAACGATGATGAATGTCTTGCCCTCCGCCTGCAGTTTCCTGATGACATCCATGATCAGATTTTCAGTGGTGATGTCAATGCCCTGGAGCGGCTCATCCATCACATATATATCTGCATCCTGTGCAATTGCGCGGGCAAGGAATGCCCACTGGCGCTGGCCGCCTGACAACTCGGAAATCTGCCGGTCGCGAAACGCCTCCATTTTCATGGTCTTCAATGCCTCGAGTGCAATCTCCCTGTCCTTTTTCTGGGGGCGTTTGATCCATCCCTTATGGACATACCGTCCCATCAGGACGACATCCAGTACCGTCGCCGGGAAGTCCCAGTTCACTTCCCCCTTCTGGGGAACATAGGCAATGTTCTTCAAGATTCCCTTATCGGTACGGCCGTCGATCTCAATACGCCCGGATACGGGGCGGATCAGTTTCATCATTGTCTTGATCATCGTTGATTTGCCGGCACCGTTGGGTCCGACGATGGCGGTGCGGCTGTTCTTGCTGATGTCCAGATTGATGTGCCACAAGGCGGGTTTATCCTGATATGCGACATTCAGGTCTTTGATAGTAATGATAGTGTCATCCATTTTCAGTACCTCCTCATTTCAGATTTTCCACGATCGTATCGATATTGTGACGATACATGCCGATATAAGTGTCCCCGGGCTCTCCCGCTTCTCCAAGGGAATCGGAGTAGAGTGCCTCATCGGCACTGCCGACGACATTAACCGTACCGCCCCGGGCTGAAACAATCTCCTCAAGCCGCCGCATCTGATCAGGGTTGGTCGTCGTTTCCACGAATACAGATTTGACATCACGCTCCATGATGATGTCGGCAGTCATGCTGATTGTGTTGTTGGATACTTCCGATGCAGTGGAGAAACCCTGGGGCGCATGCACATCCAGGTCATATGAAGCGCTCAGATAGCCGAATGCATCGTGCGGTGTAATCAGGATTCTCGATTCGGCGGGAACTTCAGAGAGGCGTTCCCGGACATAGGAATCCAGCTCATCGAGGTCTCTGAAGTAGTCTTCCATATTGTCCTGGAATATCTCTTCATGGTCGGGAGACGCCTTGGAAAGTTCCGCTTTGACAATTGTCATTGCCTCTTTGTAAAGTTCAATGTTGAACCAGAAATGGGGATCTGTCTCCCCTTCCTCCTCGGTTTCAAGAGAGCCACTGTCAAAACTCTCAGCCACGGGTATACCGTCTGTCAGTACATCCGCCATGCGGCCTTCGAAATTGAGACCCTGATAAAATAGAATATCCGATTCCACAATCGTCGTCAGGTTGCTTGCCTTCGGCTGATAGGTATGCGGGTCGACGCCTGCGGGTATGATCAGTTCGGTGTCGAAGGCATCGGCGCCTTCATCCAGAACTTCCACCATGTCCAGAAGGAATGTCGTGGTAACCGCGACATCCTGCCTTTTGTCGTCGGCGGCAGATTCATCTCCGCCATTTCCCGAGCACCCTCCGGCTGTGAGCATGATTGCCATCATGATGGAGAGTAGTGCAGTTCTTTTCATAATCTATCCTCCGGTGCTGCAAGTTTTTATTTAGGTTAACCTAAAATTAAAGTTTAGTCAACCCGAATAAAAAAAGACCGGTGACACCGGTCTAGAGTACGGAACAGTTCATTCAGCTGTCTGATTTTAAAATCCGCTTTGAATCCAAAAGGGTTCTCTTTGGCATCGGGGTTGTACCAGCATCTATTGATACCGCCGAGTATGTCTGAAGTCAGTGAATCTCCTATGATGAGTGCATCAGCGATGGAAAGGCTTCAGACCGGATGTGCAGGACATCGAGGTCGCCGTCAAACATCCGGTGTCCGTGTTCTGCAATTTATGTCATATACATTTCATTGATAGGAAAACCGCCGGTACGGGGTCTGATTTGACCCCGTACCGGCGGTTGTTTGAGTGTGGATATACCGGACACGGCGGAAATGGCGGTGTCCGTCAAACACTTCCACACATCTCATTACTTATTCACCGCCGCCGAGCAGGAGGTTTTCCTCATCCCTCGAGTGGAGTTCATCCACGAGGATGATAGAGACGGAGTGATCAATGAGCTTCTGGAAGTCGACTTCATCTTTCGAGAGTTCCTCTTTCATGCGGCTGATCATCATTCTGATGAGTTCATGATCCCGTTTCAGTCCCTGCACTTTATCGTGCAGGGCAGGTTCGCGCCCGACGGCTCTGTCGTACAGGCTGCTGCTTCTTTCCTCTTCATCGAAATGACCCAATAAGCGTTCCTCGACATATTCAATGAAGGATTCCATCTCATCTGCTAGTTCCTTGTGTTCAAGCTTGTTGAGCAGGGTTTTCATAGATTCGAGCTGTTCCTCTGCACCTCCCAGTATTTCGTCATGCAAATTCTTATGTGCTGAATAATCATCGAGCGGCAGATTGTCCATCTGATACACCGCCTCCTTATATCAAAGCTGTCATTTTTCCTTCGGAATCGGATTGGTGGCCCACATCTGGCTCGTTTTGATGAATGTCCTGTGATTCAGTTTCAGCTGGCTCACGATAATGTCGGCGATATCTTCTGCATGTGTCATCGAATCTTCCTCGAGTTTTGCCTCACCAATCAAATCTGTCAGTACTGCCGAAGGGGTCAGATAGGACACTCTGATGTTATGTTTCCGCATTTCCTGCATGATGCCTTCAGTCATGCCGATGACTGCAAATTTCGTGGCCGAATAAAGTGAGGATCCGGGTGTCCCTTTGAGTCCGGACATGGAGGAGATATTGATGACGTCCCCTTTCTTTTGTGCTGCCATCTGCGGCAGTACAGACTGCATCGTGTAGTAGGGGCCGAAGACGTTGACATCCATCATATCTCTGAATTCATCTTCACTGGATTCAAGAAAAGGTGTATGTCCCATGATGCCGGCGTTGTTAATCAGTATGTCTATGGTGGGGAAAGTCTCATTGATGGAGGCGATCATGCTCGCAACCTCTTCACGGCTGGATACATCACCATTCGCCCCGATGACCTGTACACCGTATTTGCCCAGTCCCTCCACGGCGTTATCAAGTGTTTCCCGGCTGCGGCCGATGACGGCTACATTGACGCCTTCCTTTGCCAGTGCATGGGCTGTTGCAAGGCCGATTCCCCGTGTGCCGCCTGTGATGACTGCATTTTTTCCTTTGATACTCTGCATAATTAGCTCTCCTCTTTTTATGATGTTATATTCATTGTAGCAAGAGAGACGGACACTATCATCGATGATGCTTTTTATTTGCGGGAATCGTTGTATAATGAAAATAGAAAAGGCTTACAATCGTGATGATGACATAGGAGGTATTTGATGGATAAATGGTTGGAGGAAGCGAAAAGGAAAGATGGTGCGGATGTGCTCGGACACTTCAGGGACGAGTTTTATATCGGAGATGGTGTCTATTACATGGATGGTAATTCCCTGGGGCTGATGTCTAAGCGGGCGGAGCAGTCACTCCTTGATGTGATGGATGACTGGAAGCACCATGGCATAGACGGCTGGGTAAAAGGGGAGCGGCCATGGTTCTACATGAGTGAGGCCATTGGGGAGAAGATGGCGCAGCTTGTCGGTGCCGGTGCCCATGAAGTACTGGCGACGAACTCGACGACGAATAATATTCATCAGACAGTGAGAACACTTTACGAGCCGACAGGGGAGCGTTACAGGATCATGGCGGATGATCTGAACTTCCCGTCAGATATATATGCCCTCCAGTCCGTCCTGGATGATCATGGTTACAGCGATGGAATGGTGAAGGTATCGTCAGAGGACGGGCATCTCCTTGATACTGAAAGGATCATCAACATGATGGATGAAAGCATCGCAATCATGCTGCTTCCATCCGTCCTCTACCGGAGCGGGCAGGTGCTGGAGATGCAGAAGATTACGAAGGCCGCCCATGATAAAGGGATCATCGTCGGCTTTGATCTGTGCCACTCAATTGGTGCACTCCAACACCAGCTGAAAGAATGGGACGTGGATTTCGCAGTCTGGTGCACATACAAACATTTAAGCGGTGGACCAGGATCGGTTGCCGGCTTATATGTCCATGAAAGACATCACCATAAGAGCGTGAGTCTCAAAGGCTGGTTCGGCAACAATAAGGAAACGCAGTTCGACATGGCACATGATTTCGATCAGGCACCGGATATCAGCCAATACCAGGTGGGGACACCCCATATCTTCTCCATGGCACCGCTTTATGGTGCTCTGGAAATATTCGGGGAGGCGGGCATTGGAAACGTCCGTGAAAAATCCCTCGGACTGACCGATTTCATGATTGCGATGATTGAAGATGTGCTCGCCGGTTATGACATTGATATCGTTTCGCCGAAAGCGCATGAATCACGCGGTGGACATATACTGATTGGACATGAGAAGGCCGCCGGCATCAATCAAGCCCTGAAATTCAAAGGGGTGATCCCCGATTTCAGGGCACCGAGCTATGTCAGAATTGCACCGGTGGCGCTGTATAATTCATTCGAGGATGTATATCACGCAGTCATGATCCTAAAAGAAATAATGGATGACCGGCTATACGATAAATTTGATAACAGACGGGGAGTTGTTGCCTGATGTGGATTGATATTTCACAGACACTTGAACCCTCCATCGCTCATTGGCCGGAAGATACACCGTTCAGTTACACGACACCTGTGACGAAAGCGCAAACCGGTTCCGTCAATATCGGCAAGATTGAGACGAGCACCCATATCGGCACCCATATCGATGCGCCCTTTCATTTCGATGACGCCGGTGCGAAAGTGGACGAACTGGATATCGACCGGTATATCGGTGATGCAACGGTCATAGAAGTGAGGAACAGGGAAATTATCACAAAAGAGGATCTTGAAAGTTTTGATATCAGGGGCCCGGTACTGCTCGTAAAGACAAAAGAGCGTGCGGAGCAGGATGTTTTTCCAGAGACCGTACCCGTACTCGATGAGAAGGCGGCCGAATATATTGCGGGAAAAGGAGTCCGTCTTTTCGGCGTGGATGTGACATCGGTCGATCCGGTGGACTCAAAGACACTGGACATCCACCATAAGCTGCATGAGAATAATATAATGATCATTGAAAACACAGTGCTTGAAGCGGTTGGCGAAGGCTACTATGACTTCATAGCACTGCCCTTGAAAATCAGGGGTGCTGACGGTTCTCCGGTGCGTGCTGTACTGAGGGCAAAGGAGGAATTGGACGATGAATGAATATCAGGATCATACGCTGGCCGGTGAGAATGTCAAAACAGATTTTCTAAAGGACATGACTTACAGTGAGTACCTGAACCTGGACCAGATACTTGCGGCACAGAGACCGTTGACGGACCAGCATGATGAAAAACTGTTCATCATCATCCATCAGGTTTCGGAACTGTGGATGAAGCTGATCATCCACGAACTGAATTCAGCCATAGAGGATATAAAGCATGATGATTTCAGGCTGGCCTTCAAGAAGCTTGCACGGGTGACGAATATCCAGAACCAGCTGATCAATTCATGGAGTGTGCTGGCAACGATGACGCCGAGTGATTATCTCAATTTCCGGGACGATCTCGGCAATGCATCCGGTTTCCAGTCCTACCAGAACCGTATGATGGAGTACTGCCTCGGCTACAAGACCACGCATGCTCTGAGCATCTATGAAAAGGACCCAGTTATCCACAGCCGGCTCAAAGCACAGCTCGAGACACCGAGTATATATGACGAGGCCATCCGTGCCGTTGCGAGACAGGGTTTCCATATCGACCGGGAGGTGTTATCACGCGATGTCACTGAAAATTATGTGCCGAACGCATCGGTCAAAGAGGCGTTCAGGCAGATCTACCTCAATACGGAGGAATACTTTGAACTGTACGAGATGCTTGAAAAACTTGTCGATGTTGAAGATATGTACAGCCAGTGGCGTTTCAGGCACATGAAGACAGTCGAGCGCATCATCGGCTTCAAGAAGGGGACCGGCGGCAGCTCGGGTGTCAATTATCTGAAGCGTGTGATTGATGACTATTTCTTCAGGGAACTGTGGGAACTGCGCACAGAACTATAATGGGACAAGGAGAGGTGTGACATGAGGGATTACGGTCAGACGAACATATTCGATGATGTAATGAAGGAAGACGAATCTTTCGTCATCGTCGTGCAGGAAGTGACGGAACAGGGGGGACAGCTCCAGAAGCGGGTGCTCAGGGAATATCCCGGCCTGAATATGGAAGGTATGAGGAACCTGTTTGAACATCTGAAGGATGTCTATCTGTCGGAAAATTTTTCCGACAGGGGCAAATACTTCGACCTCACAGTATATACGAATGAGGACTATGCAGCGGAAAATATATACGCTCATGTAAAAAGATACCGGAACAGCAAAGAATGGACGGCTACGGCGAAGTAGCCACATGGCACCTGAAGCAATTTCAGGTGCTGTTTTTTATTATATGCAACCATCATCTTTACATTCCTGACACAATTGAAATGTCCAAAATCATAAAAGATTTGTGACATTCAGCAAACATCTTTATAATGTTATATGTATACTTGCGGTATACTTTGTATAAATTAACTAACACTTGAAGCGGAGGATGTTCAAATGAGAATTATTGTAGCTGGGGGAGACGGTTTCTGCGGATGGCCGACTGCACTCTATCTATCTGAAAAAGGTCACGAAGTGACTATCCTGGATAATATGGTACGTCGTAAAATAGATAATGAATTGCATTCCAACTCTGTTACACCGATTGCCTCTTTGGAGGAGCGTGTGGAGAAATGGAAAGAACTGACAGGCAAAGAGATCAAAATCTATGAAGGCGACCTCAACCACTATGACTTCCTGAGCCTCGTATTCAAAAACGAACGCCCGGAAGCATTCGTGCATTTCGCAGAACAGCGTTCAGCACCTTATTCCATGATCGACCGTGAACATGCGGTCTATACGCAGCAGAACAACGTATTGGGCAACCTCAATGTTCTATATGCAATCAAGGAATTCGAACCTGACTGTCACCTGATCAAGCTGGGTACGATGGGTGAGTACGGTCAGCCGAATATCGACATCGAAGAAGGTTATATTGAAATTGAACATAAAGGACGGAAAGATACGCTGCCGTTCCCTAAACAGCCGGGTTCTTTCTATCACCTGACGAAAGTGCATGATACGCATAACATCATGTTCGCATGTAAGATCTGGGGCATCCGTGCAACGGACTTGAACCAGGGTATCGTCTACGGTCTGAACACCGATGAAACGAAAAAGGACCCTGCGCTTGCGAACAGGCTGGATTATGACGGCGTGTTCGGAACGGCACTCAACCGTTTCCTCATCCAGGCGGCAATCGGACATGATATGACAGTGTATGGTTCAGGCGGCCAGACGCGGGCATTCCTGCATATCAAAGACACAGTGCGCTGCATTGAAATCGCAGCGGAAAACCCTGCTGATCAGGGCGAATTCCGCGTGTTCAACCAATTCACGGAATCCTTCTCTGTACAGGACCTCGCTGAAAAGACAAGGGATGCCGCAAAAGAGCTCGGCATCGATGCCAACGTTGCAAATATTGAAAACCCGCGTGTTGAAAATGAAGATCATTACTATAATGCGGTCAACACCAACCTGATCGACCTTGGTCTTGAGCCTCATCTGCTGACCCAGGATGTACTGAAGGAAATTCTTCAGGAAGCGCTCGAACATAAAGACCGCATCATCGTGGACAACGTGCTGCCGACAGTTACGTGGAAATAAAGAAAGAGGTAATGGCATGAAGATTGCGATTGTCACCGAAACATTTTTGCCGTCGACAGATGGTATAGTTACAAGACTGACAAAAGCCATTGACTACTTCATGCGGGAAGGACATGAAGTCCTGGTCGTCGCACCTGACCTCGGCGTGCATGATTATAAGGGCGCAAGAGTGGTCGGTATCAAACCGGTCACTTTCCCTTTTTACAGATACCGCAAATGGGGGTTTCCTTCCCGTCGGGTATACCATATACTGAAAGACTTTGAACCGGACGTCGTGCA